>Ga0228535_1000385_pt1 | contig 129933 bp, 117 predicted proteins | sample SJ1metagenome_FD_168457 | JGI IMG/M metagenome (GOLD analysis project Ga0228535, IMG submission 168457) | Enriched culture of PCE-dechlorinating microbial communities from Ithaca, New York, USA - SJ1 | ecosystem: Engineered > Modeled > Simulated communities (microbial... > Unclassified...
GAAGTTAAGCCCCTCTGGGCCGATGATACTGCACGGGTAGCTGTGTGGGAAAGTAGGTCGCCGCCAGAATTATTTACAAAAACGCCCCGTCAGGCATATCGCTTGACGGGGCGTTCGCGTTTGAAATTCATGACTCTTTCAACTTGGATAAATAATCTAAAACGAGTATACTCACTCGAATTTATCTGTATGTTTGCTTGAAAGGATTACTGCCGGTATGAGCAGAAAAATGTTGATAAACGTACTCCATCCCGAGGAGGCCCGTGTCGCGATTGTGCAGGATGGCCGCTTGATGGAGCTGAACATCGAAATCAGTGGCAAGGAACAGACCAAGGGTAACATCTACAAAGGGGTCGTCGTGCGGGTTGAACCAGGCCTGCAGGCGGCCTTTGTCGATATCGGTCAGAAAAAGCCCGGATTTATCCAAATGGGGGATCTGCATCCTGACAGCTGGCAGTGGCGAGAGGATATTCCTGAGACTGAGCGCAAGCGGCGTCCGCGTATTCAGGAGGTTCTACGCAGAGGCCAGGAGCTTATCGTTCAGGTTGAAAAAGATGCACGTGATATGAAAGGGGCTGCTCTGACCAGCTATCTCTCGCTGCCTGGTCGTTATATGGTACTGATGCCAGGTGATGATGCTGCCGGGATATCCCGTAAGATTGAGGATAATGCAACCCGTAAGGAATTGAAGGCTCTGGTTGCTGAGCTGCAGGTGCCGGCTGGCTATGGCTATATTGTGCGGACTGAAGCAGTCGGAAGATCAAGTGATGAACTGAAGAAAGACCTTGATTATCTGGTTGGCGTGCATGAGCGGATTCTGTCTCAAGCCGCTGAGATCAAGGGTGCTGGCGAGGTATATCAGGATGCCGGTGTGATTATCCGCACCATTCGCGATTATTTTTCTGACGATATCGACGAAGTGCTGGTTGATGACAAGGCTGCCTGCCAACAGGCCATTGATTTTTTTAAAGAGATCATGCCGGGCTGTGAAAAGCTGGTCAAACTGCATAAGGAAAAGCGGCCGATTTTTTCAAAGTACCAGTTGGAAGAGCAGATTGACCAACTCTACGAAAAGCGGGTGTCCTTGCCCTCCGGCGGCTCATTAGTAATTGAGCCGACCGAGGCGTTGGTGTCGATTGACGTTAACTCCGGCAAGTCAAGTGGTGAAAAGGGTGTTGAGGATACTGCCTTTAAGACGAACCTTGAGGCCGCTGCTGAAGTTGCCCGTCAACTGCGTTTGCGTGATCTGGGGGGGTTGGTGGTGATCGACTTCATTGATATGCGCGACAATAAGCATAACAAGGAGGTTGAGCGGACTTTGAAAGATGCCTTGAAGTCAGACAAGGCACGAGTCAACCTTGGACGGATATCCCAATTCGGCATGATGGAGATGTCCCGCCAAAGGATCGCCAAAAATATTAACGATGCAATTCACCTGGAGTGTCCGCATTGCGAGGGCCGTGGCCGTGTCAAGTCAGTTGAGGCGATGGCGGTATCGTTCCTGCGCAAGGTGCACGCCGCAGCGGCTAAGGGGCAGGTTGCTGAAGTACGTGGCGGGTTGCCGCTTGAAGTTGCTTACTTCCTGCTAAATCGTAAAAAACGTGAGTTGGCGCAGATAGAGAATGACTATGAAATTGTTGTGACGATAAAGGGTAAGCCGTCATTCTTGCTCAATCAGTTAGAGCTTGAAACTGTTCGTAAGGAAAAACAACGTGAAGAAGCAGTGGAGCTCGAAACTCGACAGCAGCAGCCGGTCTTTGAGATGGTTGAACCTGAAGCCGTTGGTGCGACTGAGAGTGTGACGCCGTCAGAGGGGGAGCTTGGTGCTGAGCCTGCTCCCAAAAAACGACGCAAGCGCAAACGCAAGAAAAAGGGTGGTGAACGTGGTGTTGAACTGGCCGTGACTGATCAGGCTGACCTCGCTTTGGACAACTCTGGTGCTGCGGATACGGCGTCGGCAGAGAATGAAGAAGTTATCTCCGCCCAACTGGCCGAGCAACAGGAGCCGGTTGCGAAAAAGCGCCGTCGTACCCGTTCGAAAAAGAAGCCGGCGGTGACTAAGGATGCTGAAGCGCAGGATATTCATCAGACGCCTCCTGCTGTCGATCAGGTTGAAGCTCCGGCTTCCGTGCCGGTCCCTGAGCATGAGAAACCAGCGCGCCCGGAAAAGCCGTCGCGTCCGAAACGTGCTGCACGTGTTAAGGCGACTGCAGCGACTGCTGATGTTTCGGGAGATCTGGCTGCCCAGCCAGTCGAGTCTACTGCAGAGGTCAAGCCAACTGCGGGGAAACGTAAAACCCCGGCTCGTAAGAAACCAGCCGTGGAAGCGGTTGCTGGCGATACCGGGGCGACAGAGCCGGCTCCGGTTCCCAAACCGCGTAAACGCCCTGTCTCGCGTGCAAAAAAGAGCGCCACCAGCGCTGCTGATGAGGGCAAAGAATAGCTTGACGCTGTTGGTTCTCTGAGCTACTTTCTTCCGTTACACCCGTTGTACGGAATGAGTTTGAAAGGTGAGTTGAGGCAATGGAAGAATTAAGTGAATTGTTGTTGCAGCGCAGAAGAAAAGTGAATGATCTGTGGGCTGCCGGGATCAATCCCTATCCCAATGATTTTAAGCCGCAACATACCTCTGTCGATGTCGTTGCTGCCTATGGTTCCGTCGAGCAGATTGACGCCCCGGATGTCGAGTTTGTCCTGGCCGGACGGATCATCGCCCGGCGTTCATTCGGTAAGGCAGCCTTTATGCAGCTGCAGGACCGTAAAGGCAGGATTCAGGTCTATGTGCGCAAGGATGATCTGGGTGAGGAGGTCTTTGCCCAGTTTGAATCCTTTGATATTGGCGATATCATCGGTATTGTCGGTTTTCCGTTCCGCACCAAAACCGGTGAGCTTTCAGTGCATGCCCGCTCAATCCGGCTGCTGGTCAAATCGCTCCTGCCGTTGCCGGAGAAATTCCACGGGCTGACCGATGTTGAAACCCGTTACCGGCAACGTTATGTTGATCTGATTGTCAATCCTGAGGTGAGAGAGCTGTTCATCAAGCGCTCCCGTATTGTAAACCTGATTCGCAGTTTCATGACCTCCCGTGATTTTCTTGAAGTGGAAACACCGATGATGCACCAGATCCCTGGTGGCGCCACGGCTCGTCCTTTTGTCACCCATCACAATGCACTGGATATGGAGCTGTATCTGCGGATTGCACCGGAGCTGTACCTGAAGCGTCTGGTGGTAGGTGGCTTTGAGCGGGTCTTTGAGATCAACCGTAACTTCAGGAATGAGGGGATTTCTGTCCGGCATAATCCTGAATTTACGATGATGGAGTTTTATCAGGCCTATGCAACCTTTGAAGACCTGATGGATTTCACCGAAGAACTGTTCTGTCATGTTGCTGAGCAGGTGCTGGGCACGCTTGATTTTAGCTACCAGGGACTTGCCATCAGTTTCCAGCGTCCCTGGCGGCGCCTGACCGTCAAAGAGGCTATCCTTGAGTATGGCGACATTGATGCCAAGAAACTTGATGACCGTGATCTGGCGTTGGCGTATGCCCGCAGTATCGGCCTTGATCTGCCGGACGATATCAGTTACGGCAAGCTGGTGATGGAGATATTTGAGGAGGTGGCAGAACATAAACTGATCCAGCCCACCTTTGTAACCGCCTACCCCACCGAGGTGTCGCCACTGTCCCGTAAAAATGACCTTGACCCTTATATTGTTGACCGTTTTGAACTAATGATCGGTGGTCGTGAGATCGCCAACGCCTTCTCCGAGTTGAACGATCCGGTCGACCAGAAGGAGCGTTTTCTGGCTCAGGTTGCGGAAAAAGACAAGGGAGATGAAGAAGCGCACTACATGGACGAAGATTATGTCCGTGCTCTGGAGTACGGTCTGCCCCCCACTGCCGGTGAGGGAATCGGGATTGATCGTCTGGTTATGCTACTGACAGATTCGGCCTCGATTCGAGACGTAATTCTCTTTCCTCAGCTCCGTAAAGAGGCAAAATAACCGTTGGCGCTGCCGTTTGAACTGAAAATAGGATTACGTTACCTGAAGGCCAAACGTAAATCCACCTTCATCTCGATCATCACCTTCATCTCTACAGCCGGTGTGACCTTGGGAGTTATGGCGCTGATTGTTGTACTTGCCGTCATGACCGGATTTGAACGTGATCTGAAGGAAAAAATACTGGGAACCAACGCCCATCTGGTGGTGATCCGCAGCGGTGCTCCGATGGATGATTATCGCTCCATGATGGAGCGTCTGCAACAGCTGCCCGGCGTTGAGGCGGTAACACCATTTATTTACAATCAGGTGATGCTGTCAACCGGGCGGCATGTGTCCGGTGTGGTGTTGCGTGGGATCGATCCTGCGTCTGACAAAAAAGTCACGAGACTTTCCCAGACGATAGTGCAGGGTACGATGGACTCCCTTGATCCGCCGCGCGGCTCTGATGCCGATCCAGGAATTATGATCGGCCGTGAGCTGGCAAAACATCTGAATCTGTTTCTCGGTGACCGGGTCAACGTGGTCTCTCCGACCGGCACCATCACCCCGCTGGGGATGATGCCCAAGCTGAAGCCGTTTAAGGTGACAGGCATTTTTAATACCGGCATGTTTGAGTATGATTCAACGCTGGCCTATGTCAGTATCAATCAGGCTCAGAAATTTTTTGACCTCGGGGATACTGTTACCGGTATTCAGCTCAAGGTCGCGGATGTGTACGCAACAACTGAACTTGCAAAGAAGATCAATCGGACCTACGGTCCTGATCTGTATGCCCGTGACTGGATGCAGATGAACAGGAACATTCTTTTTGCGCTTAAGACGGAAAAAGTAGTTATGTTTATTATCCTGACCCTGATTGTACTGGTGGCCGCGTTCGGAATCGCCTCTACCCTGTTTATGGTGGTGATGGAAAAGACCCGCGATATTGCAATCCTGAAAACCATGGGAGCCCGTTCCGGCAGTATCATGAAAATATTTGTGTTGGAGGGGCTGATTATCGGTGTGGTTGGAACGGTGTTGGGGGTGCTGTCCGGCCTTTTGATCTCTTACAACTTGGAACCGATCATAGATCTGGTGCAAAAAGTAACCGGCAAGAACTTCTTCAGCAAGGAGATCTACTACCTGGATCACTTCCCTTCCCATGTAGTGATGTCGGATGTCCTGATCATTTCAGTAACTGCAATCCTGATTTCCTTTTTGGCCACGCTCTATCCGGCCTGGCAGGCATCCCGCATGCTGCCGGCAGAGGCGCTGCGTTATGAGTAGCCTTTTGGAGGTTACTGGGCTCTGTAAGGATTACCGGATGGGGTCTGATTCCGTCCAGGTCCTGAAAGGGATTGATCTTGATATCTCAGCTGGAACCACAACTGCCCTGGTAGGGGCTTCCGGCGCCGGCAAGAGCACATTGCTCCATATTCTGGGAGCGCTTGATCGCCCAAGCAGCGGTACGGTTACCTATAAAGGTCAGGAGCTGTTCGCGCGGTCTGACCGTGAACTGGCAGATTTCAGAAGCCGCACCATCGGTTTTGTGTTTCAGTTTCATCACCTGTTGCCGGAATTCACGGCACTGGAAAATGTGATGATGCCGGCCTTGATTGCACGTAGGGAAAACCATCTGGCACATCAACAAGCCCGGACGCTTTTGACGGAAGTGGGCCTGGAACACCGTCTTAACCACAGGCCGGGTGAACTCTCAGGCGGGGAACAACAGCGCGTTGCCATAGCCCGGGCGCTGGTGATGGAGCCTGAGTTGCTGTTGGCTGACGAGCCAACCGGCAACCTTGATGCAAAGACCAGCGAGGCGATCTACGAATTGCTGGTGAAAATTCAGAAACAGACTGGCATCAGCATGGTAGTTGTTACCCACAATGAGAGAATTGCTGCAAGGATGGAGCGGGTAGTCCGGTTACTGGATGGCCTGATTCTTCCTTGCACTACGGAGGATATGTGACTTTTTACCCCTACCTGACAACTGCACTGCTGGCAGCCCTGCTCCTCGCAGACCGTCCGGCTTATGCCGATGGTGAAAAAATTCTCGATGTGGTTGTGCGCGGTAACCGGCGGGTGGAGGGGGCTGCCATTCTGGGGGCCACCACGATCAAGCCGGGCGATATACTTGATAGTGACCGTACCGATGCGGATGTCCGCTCAATCTACCGGCTGGGGCAGTTTCAGGAAGTGCAGGTGTCCAGTGAGCCGGGTAACGGCGGGGTGGTGCTGGTCTATGCGGTGATTGAAAAACCGGTTGTCAGGGATATCCGGTTTGAAGGGAATAAAGAGCTTAAACAAGACAAGCTGCTGGAGGGGCTGCCGGTCCGCCGCAATGCAATCTTTTCCCAGAAGGACCTTGACAAGGCGGTTGCCAAGCTGAAGAAGCAATACCAGGATGAAGGATACTTTCTGGTTGTGGTTGAACCATTGATTGAACAGCGTTCACCAACGGAATATCAGGTGCTCTTCAAGGTGACTGAAGGCAAGAAGATCAGGATCAGTGCCATCAACTTTGAGGGTAACTCTGCCTTCAGTCCGCGTAAATTGCGCGGTGTGATGGAGACCAAGCAAGAGTGGTTCATGTCATGGTTGACCGGGGCCGGTACCTATAAGGAAGAGGTGCTGAAGAACGACGCCCTGCTGATCGCAGACCACTACATGAATAACGGGTATATCAACGTAAAGGTTGGTGAGCCGGTCATGAAGCTGGCAGAGGACCAGGAGTCCTTGCTGGTGGATATCAGCATAACCGAAGGGGATCAATACCGGGTTGGTGAGATTGCCTTTAAGGGCGATATCCTCTATCCGGAACATGAGATCCGTAAACAACTGAAGACAGAGAGCGGTGAGGTGTTTAGCCGTGCCAATCTCCGGGCTGATATCGGCACCCTGACCGACATGACTGCCGATAAGGGATATGCTTTCAACAACGTCAACCCCCAGACAAAGCCGGATCCTGGCAGGAAGACAATGGATCTGACCTTTGATGTTGAAAAAGGGGATCTTGTCTATATTGAACGGATATCCATCGCCGGCAACTCAAAGACGCGCGACAAGGTTGCACGACGTGAGTTGCGGCTGATGGAGGGAGATCTGTACAGCGCCACAGGGTTCAAGCGCAGCAAGCAGAACCTGATGAATACCGGCTATTTTGAAGAGGCCAATGTGGCAACCTCCAAGGGGAGCAGCGGGAACAAGCTGAATGTCAATGTGGACCTGAAAGAAAAGGCCACCGGCGCATTTACTATCGGTGGCGGTTACAGTTCGCTGGATGGCCTGATCTTCCAGGGCTCGGTTTCCCAGGCAAACTTTCTGGGGCTGGGGCTCAAGGCCAACGCGTCGGCTGCCATCGGAGGCAAATCCAACACCTACTCAATCGGTTTGACGGACCCCTACTTTCTGGACACCAAATGGACGCTCGGGGTTGATATCTACCGTTCAGAACGTGACTATACCGACTACAGCCGCCGTTTGACCGGTGGTGATATCAAGGCCGGCTATCCGATTACCGATTTTATCGGCACTTTCTGGATGTACAAGTACGAGATCAAGGATATTTATGATCCTGATATCTACTACCTGGATGCTAACGCAAAGTACCCGGACAGCTATCCGCTGGGGCAGACCACTACCAGTTCCGTTTATGCCAGCCTCACCAATAACACAACCGACTTCCGCTTTGACCCGTCCAGCGGCTGGGTCAACACCCTTTCGGTGGAATATGCCGGCCTGGGTGGTGACAATAAATATGTACGTGAAATTTTCGATAATACCTACTACCATCCGCTCTGGTGGAAGTTCGTCATCTCTGGCAAGGTGGTGGTCGGTGCGGTACAGAAGGCCGGCGGCCCGATCCCGATTGATGAAAAATTCTACCTGGGGGGTATCGGAACACTGCGTGGTTATTCTGCAAGGACGGTAAGCCCTAAGAACAATGATGTCTATGTCGGTGGCGAAAAGGAGTTGTTCGGCAATATTGAGATCAAGTTTCCGCTGCTGCCGGAATATGGCATTAAAGGGGTTGGCTTCTTTGATTATGGTAATGCCTGGTCAGGCAGCTTTAAACCGCCGAAAATGTTGATGAGCTACGGAGGCGGTATCCGTTGGGCCTCTCCGATGGGGCCATTGCGGCTTGAGTATGGTATTCCGATCAATCCGCGCCCTGAAGACAGCAAGTCCGGCCGTTTTGAGTTTGCAATCGGCAGTTTGTTTTAATCTATACGGAACGTAAGGAGAAATTCGATGAAGCGTTTGGTCATGATGGTGCTGATGCTGGCTCTTATGTCTGGTTCTGTCTGGGCTGCTGATACAAAGATCGGCTACCTTGATATGCAGCGCGCCCTGAATACGTCAGAGACTGGTAAGGCCGCCAAGGCACAGCTGCAGGAAAAGTTGAAGAAGTATCAGGAACAGATCAACAGCAAGCAGGAAGAACTTCAGAAACTGAAGAATGATCTTGAAAAACAGGGGCTTGCCCTGACCGAGGCATCTCGCGCCGCCAAAGAAAAGGATTACCAGCAGAAGTTGAAGGACTTCCAGCGTTTCACCAAAGATGCTGAAGAAGACCTGCAGGCCCGTGACGGCGAATTTACCAAGAAGATCCTTGAAGTTCTGGAGAAGATTGTTCAGGAGTACGGCAAGAAAAACGGCTACTCGGTGATATTTGATGCCCGCAGCGCCGGTATGCTCTATGCTGACACGTCAGTGGATCTGACCGATGAGATTCTGAAGGCCTTGAATGCCGCGCAGAGCAAGAAATAGGCACAGGTGGTTAAGATGCTGACCAAGACGCTTCAGGAACTGGCAGATTATCTGGGGGGCACTGTCCGTGGCGACGGCACGGTTAAAATCAACGGTCTTGCTCCGCTTGAAGGTGCTGCGCCGGATAAAGTCACCTTTCTTGCAAACCCGAAATATGCAGCAAAAGTAGCAGATACCAAGGCTGGCGGTGTATTGATGGCGCCGGGCGGTGAATCGTACGGCCGCAACATCATTGAACTGGCCAACCCGTATCTGGGGTTTGCCAAGCTGCTGACGCTCTTCTATACCCAGCCACATCCGCCCTTAGGGGTGTTGCCCGAAGCGGTGGTCGGGATCAACGTTGCACTCGGTGAAGGGATCAGCATCTACCCCGGGGCGGTGATCGGCAATAATGTCAGTATCGGTGACCGGGTGGTGGTCTATCCCGGGGCGGTGATTTATGACGGCGTCGTTATTGGTGATGACTGCGTCATTCATGCCAATGCGGTGATACGCGAACGCTGCCGCCTGGGCAAGCGCTGCAAGCTGCAGCCCGGTGCCGTGGTCGGCAGTGATGGCTTCGGTTATGCGCCGGACGGCCCTTCCTATTATCCGATTCCCCAGATAGGCATTGTGGTGCTGGAAGATGATGTGGAGATCGGCGCCAATGCAACGGTAGACCGGGCCGCCCTTGAAGTCACCCTGATCAGACGCGGTACCAAGCTGGATAACCTGGTACAGGTGGCCCACAACTGTCAGATCGGCGAAGATACCATGCTCTGCTCACAAGTGGGAATATCCGGCAGTAGCAAGATCGGCAACCATGTCACCCTGACCGGTCAGGTGGGGGTGGCGGGACACCTGACAATCGGTGACAACGTGATCGTCGGTGCCCAGAGTGGTGTGCCCGGCTCCCTGGAGGGCAATGCCTACTACAGCGGTACTCCGACCATGCCGCACAAGGAATGGCTGCGGGTAATGGGTACGCTGCCCAGGCTGCCGGATATGCGTAAAAAAATGTCTGAGCTTGAGAAGAAGATTGCCGCGCTTGAGGCCCGGCTGGCAAAGGAGTAAGCAATGGAACCAACTATGCCGATGGATGTGAACGCCATCATGAAGATTTTACCCCACCGTTTTCCGTTTCTGCTGGTGGACCGGATTGTGGAGCTTGAGCACGGCAAGCGTTGTGTCGGTATCAAGAATGTCAGCATCAATGAGCCGTTCTTCCCCGGTCATTTTCCCGGCCATCCGGTTATGCCCGGCGTACTGATTGTTGAGGCAATGGCACAAGTCGCCGGTATTATGGCATATCTTGCGTCTGATGACGAAACCAGAAAAAAGGTCAGTTATTTTATGGCCATTGACAGCGCCAAGTTTCGCAAGCCGGTCATGCCGGGTGATCAACTTCGGATCGAGATCACCACAACCATGAACCGTCGCGGCATCTGGGGGGTTGATGGTAAGGCATTTGTTGACGACAAGCTGGTGACCGAGGCCTCACTCAAGGCCACCTTTGCTCCGGCAGAATAGACAGGGAGAGACCATGAGCATACATGCAAGCGCAATAGTCCACCCCTCTGCACAGCTGGCTGAAGGGGTGGAGGTCGGTCCTTACGCCATTATTGAAGAACATGCCATCATTGGTAAGGGGACCAGTATCGGAGCTCATGCGGTGATCGGCAAGTGGACCGAGCTGGGGGAGAATAACCAGATCTACCACATGGCTTCGGTCGGTGCTGCTCCGCAAGACCTGAAGTACAAGGGTGAAGAATGCTGGACCCGTCTGGGCAACGGTAACGTGATCCGTGAGTTTGCCACCATTCACCGTGGCACGGTAACCGGTCATGCCGAGACCGTGATGGGCAACAATAACCTGATGATGGCCTATTCCCATGTGGCCCATGACTGTACGGTCGGCAACGGGGTGGTCATGGCCAATGCCGCTACGCTGGCCGGTCATGTCACGGTACAGGATAATGTCATCCTGGGCGGCCTGGTGGCGATCCATCAGTTTGTCACCATCGGTGCCTATGCCATGTTGGGGGGAGGCACACTGGTGGGGATGGATATCCCGCCGTACATGATTGCAACCTCGGGTGGCAAGCGGGAGGCGCAACTGCGTGGCCTGAACCTGATCGGTTTGAAGCGTCGTGGTTTTAGTGATGAAGCGATCAGCGGATTGAAAAAGGCGTATAAGACGCTCTTTATGGCCCATCTGAAACAGGCCGACGCCATTGCAAAGATCAGGTCCGAGATTGTCGGCTGTGCCGAGGTCGATACCCTGCTGGCCTTTATCGAAGCTTCGCAGCGCGGGATCTGCCGCGGATGAGCAGGCTGCGCACGGCGGTTATAGGGGTCGGCTATCTTGGTAACTTTCACGCCCAGAAGTACGCTGCCCTGGAAGGGGTTGAACTGATCGGGGTAGTGGATGCCGATGCTGCCCGCGGGACTGAGGTGGCTTCATCCTGCGGATGTCAGGCCTTTACCGATTATCGTGAGCTGATCGGCCGTGTGGATGCGGTCAGTGTGGTGGTGCCGACCCAGTATCACCATCAGGTTGCAAAAGAGTTCCTGACGGCCGGCGTGCATGTCCTGATCGAGAAACCGATTACCGTTACCATTGAACAGGCCGATGAGCTGATCAGCCTGGCAGATGCAGGTAAACTGGTCTTTCAGGTGGGGCACCTGGAACGGTTTAATCCGGTGCTGATGGCGGTTGAAGAGGTGCTGATTGAACCGTTGTTCGTGGAATCAGTACGGATTGCACCATTCAAACCCCGTGGTACCGATGTTAACGTGGTGCTGGATCTGATGATCCACGACATTGAGATCATCCAGCATCTGGTCAAGTCGCCGGTGGCAAAAATTGATGCCATTGGCGCACCGGTCTTTACCGGCGAAGAGGATATTGCCAATGCCCGGATTGCCTTTGAGAACGGTTGCGTTGCCAATGTCACGGCCAGCCGGATCAGCCTCAAGAGTGAGCGCAAGATGCGGATCTTCCAGCGCGATGCCTACCTGACGCTCGATTTTCAGAACAAGAAGGTGCTGGTCGCCAAAAAAGGGGAAGGCGAGTTGATGCCGGGTATTCCCAATGTGCAGGTCAAGGAGCAGGAATTGGGGCAGTCTGATCCATTGCTATCCGAGATCATCTCGTTCGTGACGGCGATCACCGAAGGCAGGCAGCCCCAGGTCAGTGGCCGCGATGGCAGAATGGCACTGGAAACCGCATTAAAAATCAATGAAGCACTGAACAGGATACGCCCATGATACCGATGGTAGACCTTAAAACCCAGTACCACCATTTGAAGAGTGAGATTGATGCAGCGGTGTTGGATGCCCTGGAAAGCACCCAGTTCATCCTGGGCCCCAACGTTACCGGGCTTGAAAAAGAAACTGCCGGCTATCTTGCTACTGCTCAGGCCGTTGGCTGCGCCTCAGGTACTGATGCTCTGCATCTGGCTGTACTGGCAGCGGGAATCAAGCCGGGTGATGAGGTGATCACCACACCGTTCACCTTCATCGCCACAGCTGAAGCGATCTGTTATGCCGGCGCTGTGCCGGTCTTTGTGGATGTTGACCCTCAAACCTTTAACATCGTACCGGAGCTGATCGAGCAGGCGATTACCCCCCGAACCAAGGCGGTGATCCCGGTACACCTCTTTGGTCAGCCGGCTGACATGGCTGCCATCGGTGCCATCTGCGAACGTCATAACCTGGTGCTGATCGAGGATTGTGCCCAGTCCTTTGGCGCTGCCATTGCCGGCCGTATGACCGGCTCGATTGGTGCTTTTGGTTGTTTCAGCTTCTTCCCCAGCAAGAACCTGGGCGGTTACGGTGATGGTGGTCTGGTGACCGCTGCCACGGCGGAAGGGGCTGAAACCCTTAAGATGCTGCGCAATCACGGCAGCAAGGTGCGTTATCACCATGACGTGATCGGTTTTAACAGCCGCCTTGACGACCTGCAGGCAGCAATTCTCAGGGTCAAGCTGCGCCATATTGATCGTTTCAACCAGGAGCGCCGCCGGGTTGCCCACCGTTACTCCGAAGGGCTGAAAGATGTCGTCACCGTGCCGTTTGAGGATGGCAAGGGTGTACATGTCTACCACCAGTACACAATTCTGACCGATCAGCGGGACACGATTATGGCGGCGTTGAGCGAGCAGCAGATTGCCAGTGCAGTCTATTACCCGATCCCGTTGCATCGTCAGAACGTCTTTGCTGAACAGTGCCGGGGGATTTCACTGCCGGTGACGGAATCGATAGCGGCGCGTTGTATGTCCTTACCGGTCTATCCGGAAATGACCGATCAGCAGGTAGATCAGGTGATTGCAGCAGTACGCGGGGCATTGGCTGGCTAATGGCAGTAGGACGGCCCAAACGGGTCATGATAGTTGCAGGCGAAGCGTCTGGTGATATCTACGGGGCAGGATTGGTGCGCGCAGTACAGGCGGCTGATCCTGCCTTTTCCTTCTTCGGCATCGGCGGCCCCCGCATGCGTGAAGCCGGTTGCGAGACCCTGGTGGACTCTGCCGATATGGCGGTGGTCGGGCTGGTGGAGGTACTGAAACACTTTGACGTGATCGCTGCTGCCTTTCTCAAACTGAAAAAGATCCTGCTGGAAGACCCTCCTGACCTGCTGATTCTGATTGACTATCCCGGATTTAACCTGCGCCTGGGCAAGGTGGCAAAAAAGGCCGGGGTCAAGGTGCTCTACTACATCTCTCCCCAGATCTGGGCCTGGCGCCAGGGGCGGGTCAAAAAGATCAAACGCCTGGTTGACCATATGGCGGTGATCCTGCCCTTTGAGGTCCCTTTTTATGAGCAGGCCGGTGTACCGGTCTCCTTTGTCGGCCATCCCATGGCTGACCTGGTCGAGGTGTCCTTAACACGCGATCAGGCTGCCACCTCTTTCGGGCTTGACACCTCACGACAGATTGTGGGGCTGTTTCCCGGCAGCCGACGGAGTGAAGTCAGCCGTTTGCTGCCCACCATTCTGGAGGCTGCCCGTCTCTTGCAACAGCGCCTGCCCGGACTTCAGTTCGTCCTGCCGCTGGCTTCAACCCTCTCTGATGACGATCTCGCCCCCTGGCTTGAGGGCTGTGAGCTGCCGATAACGGTTACCCGTGATCGGATCCATGATCTGATGCGGGCCTGTGATGCCGTGATATCGGTCTCCGGTACGGTGACCCTGGAGATCGCCCTGGTGGGTACATCGCTGGTGATCATCTACAAACTTTCACCGCTCACTTTCCAGTTGGCCAAGCGACTGGTCAAGGTTGAGCATATCGGCCTGTGCAATATTGTGGCGGGAGAAACGGTTGCCAGGGAGTTGATCCAGGAGGAGGCCTCACCGGAGCAGATCGCTGGAGAGATTGAGCGCTTGCTACGTGATGCAGAGTATAACGCAGCGTTCAGGGAGCGGCTTACCCATGTCCGTGAGCGCCTGGGTGGCGGAGGAGCCGACCGGCGTATGGCCGGCTTGGTACTCAGTATGGTGGAACAGTCATGAAAAAGATCGTGTGGATGCTTCAGGTGGCGGTGCTCTATGGCTTTACCTGGGTGGTGGCTCTGGTGCCGGAACGTCTGTCTGAACGGTTCGGGGTCTGGACCGGTCTGCTACTGCGCCGGATATTGGGAAGTCGTCGGCGTATTGCAGAGGAAAATATCAGCCGCGTGCTTGAGCATATGCGGGCCCAGCCGGAATGGACCTGTACTATCCCGACAGCCGAGGGGATTGCGCGGGAGGTGTTTTGCAATCTGGGGCGTTCACTGGTGGAAACCTGCCGTTTATATCACGGCAAAGGTGGCGGGCTGATTGACCGGATTGAGGTACGCGGCAGGGAGTATTATGATGCAGCCCGTGCCCAGGGAAAAGGAATTATCTTTCTGACCGGTCACTGCGGCAACTGGGAACTGGTTGCCCTGGCCTACGCCCGCTTGTTTAAGGAACCGCTTTCCGTGGTGGCCCGCCGCCAGAATAATCCGTATCTGAATACCATGGTAGAGCGGATGCGCCAGCACTACGACAACAGCGTTATCTACAAGGATAATGCCCTCAAGAACATGATTACCGTTATTCGCAGGAATGGAACCGTGGGACTGCTGGTGGATCAGACGGTGTTTCCTGAAGAGGGGTATCTGGTTGATTTTCTGGGCCGGCCGGCCTGGGCTTCCAAGGCTCCGGTCCTGATTGCCCGCAAGACCGGTGTCCCGATCGTACCGGCCTTTATTCACCGGGAGGCCGGGCGCCATGTTATCGAGATCCACCCTCCGCTTCAGTTCGAAGGCAGTGCCGATGAACAGGGCTGGTGTGATGACGTTAAAACCTACTCCCGCATCATAGAGCGGTTTATTGTGGCCCATCCCACCGAGTGGTATTGGGTGCACAGGCGCTGGAAGAGAACCGAAGGTCTATGAACAGCGGTCGCTTCTGGGCGGAAGTGTGGATGGTACTGGTGCTGCTGGTGATTGCCACCGGACTGCTGGCCCACAGCGGTGCGGATCTGCAGCTTGCTACGTACTTTTATCAGGCCGGAGGCTGGCCGACCGGTGAACAGTTCCCCTGGAAGCTGCTCTACCGGATTGACCGGATCCCGGCACTGCTGCTGGCATTGGGCTGGTTGGTTGTCGTGATTCGCAGCTTTGCTGTCCCATCGCTTCGTCAGTGGCGGCGTGCCGGCATCTTCATGGTGCTGCTGCTGATCCTGGGGCCCGGGTTGTTAGTGAACAGTGTTTTCAAAGAACACTGGGGCCGTCCCCGTCCCCGTGAGGTCATACAGCTGGGGGGCAGCAAAGAGTTTCTGCAGCCCTGGCAGCCGGGAATCAGCGGCCAGGGACGCTCCTTCCCTTCAGGTCATTCTTCTGCTGCCTTTTATCTGTTGGCCCCCTGGTTTATCTATCGCCATCGTAAACCGTTTGCTGCGCGCTGCTGGCTTTCCGGCGGGATCGGGTTTGGTGTTCTGATGAGTGTGGCCCGGATTACCCAGGGAGGGCATTTCCTGACAGATTGTCTCTGGGCCTTTGGCATGGTCTGGCTGACCGGGCAGCTGCTGGCGGCCGTACTGTTGCCGGAACAGGAGAATGGCGAGGGGCTATCGTCATGAACTGGTCGATCCTGTACCGTCTTCTGACACTGGCTGCGCTGCCGTTTGCTCTATTATACCACTGGTATCGCTCCATCAGCAGGGGCAGAAAGAGTGCCTTTGGTGAACGATTCGGGTTTCTGCCGGTGGCGGCTCAGAAGTCGCTGGCAGGACAGCCGGTTATCTGGTTGCATGCGGTCTCCGTGGGAGAGGTGATTGCCGGCCGGCCTTTGCTGAAAGGGTTACGGCAGCGGTATCCCGAGTACCGGCTGCTGCTCTCGGTTACCACTGAAACCGGTCGCAGTGTGGCTGAACAGGACCAGTTGGCTGATGTCATCACCTACTTTCCGTTTGATATTCATTTTGCCGTCTGCCGTCTGCTTGATGCTGTGAGGCCGCGGACGATTGTGATCATGGAAACCGAGATCTGGCCGGTCTTTACGTATGAGGCGCAGCGGCGCAGCATACCGCTCTTACTGGCCAATGGCCGGATATCGGCGCGTTCCTTCCCGCGTTACCGGCGCTTTGCCTGGTTCTTCAGGCCGGTGCTGCAACGTTTCAGTGGTCTGGGAATGCAAAGCATGGCTGATCTTGAACGGATACTGGCCATCGGTGCGCCGAAAGAGCGCAGCCGGGTTCTGGGTAACCTCAAGTACGATATACCGTTCAGTCCGGTTGCTGCTGATGAGCGGGGGCAACTGCGGCAGCACTACCGTATCCCGGCTGACCTGGCGGTTTTCTGTTGCGGCAGTACCCATCCCGGTGAGGAAGAGCCGGTGTTGGCTGCCTATCAGGGGCTGCTCAGGCAGTTTCCCGCCCTGCTGCTGATTCTGGCACCGCGCCATCCCGAGCGGGTTGCCGAGGTTGAAACCACAGCCTGTGCCCTGGGATTGCCGGTGGTCCGCCGGTCCCGTCTGGGGCAGCAATCCGAAGGCTGCAATGCCGGCATGGTCCTGCTGGTTGACACGGTGGGAGAGCTGATGCAACTGTACGCCCTGTCTGATCTGGCCTACGTGGGGGGCAGCCTGGTCCCCACCGGTGGCCATAACCTGCTGGAGCCTGCCTCGCGGGGAATTCCGATCCTGTTTGGTCCCCACATGGATAATTTTCAGGAGATCACAGCTCTGACACTTGCCTACGGGGCCGGGGTGCAGGTGACTGGGCAGCAGGAGCTGCAGGATGCAGCAGCCGACTTTCTGGCAACGCCTGAGCTGCGGCATGTGGTGGGCACCAATGGTCTCAAGCTGCTGCGTGACAGCGGCGGCGCGGTTGAACGTCATCTGGCCATGCTGCACGGAGTGCTGCAGCAATGACAGGGGCTGTCTGGTGGCGTGGCATGGCTGACGGGAGCAATCGGAGTGCCGCTGCTTTTGCCCTGAAACTGCTGCTGGCTCCCTTTGCGCTGTTATACGGAACGGCACTGTGTATCAGGGCTCTGCTCTATCAGGCCGGTATTCTGGCCACTCACCGTCTGCCTTGTCCGGTCATTTCCGTCGGCAACCTCACAGTCGGCGGCACCGGCAAGACTCCGGTAACCATTCTGCTTGCCCGGGAACTGCAGCATCGCGGTTGCAGGGTTGCGGTCCTGTCCCGTGGTTACGGCGGCTCCCTTGAGGGGCAGGTCGCCGTGGTGAGCGACGGTGAATCATTGCTGCTTGGGCCAGGACAGGCCGGTGATGAACCCTGTCTGCTGGCCCGAAGCGTGGCAGGCCTGATCGTGGTTATCGGTTCAGATCGTTATCAGGCCGGTCTGGTGGCACTGGAACGCTTCAGGCCTGATGTGCTGCTGCTGGACGATGGTTTCCAGCATATCCGCCTGTACCGGGATCTGAATATCCTGCTGCTGGATGCAGCCCGTCCGTTCGGTAATGGCTGGACGGTGCCGCTGGGTATGTTGCGTGAGCCCCGTACGGCGTTGCAACGGGCTGACCTGGCACTGTTTACCCGCTGCCGCGGTGCAGAGACGTTACCGGTGCTTGCACTGCCAGCCGGCCGCTCATACCACCGTCTGGCCAGCTTCCAGCTCGTGGCAACCGGAGGGGCGGTGCCGCTTGAACAGTTGCAGCAGGGCCGGGTTGCCGCCTTTGCCGGTATCGCGGAGCCGTCGGCGTTTTTTGAGTCGTTGCGGCAGGTCGGTATTGAGCCGGTTGCAACCCTCAGTCTGTCTGATCATGAACCCTATCATGCCGCAGCACTGCAGCAGCTGGAAGCTCTGGTTGCATCGACAGGGCCGGACTGGTTGATCACCACAGAGAAGGACGGGATCAAGCTACAGCAGGGGGGATATGCCTGGAGTTCCCGCCTGGTAACCGCACGTCTCGAAGTCCAGCTTGAGGACCGGGAACTGCTTGCAAGAACCCTTGATAAACTGTTTCAAATCGGTCCTGAGTAAGGCATACTGTACCATTGCCATGAAGAACTCCCACGATGCTGAAATAGCCGGGCAGGCTGCCGTACAGAGGGTGCTGGTCCGGGCGGTTAACTGGATTGGCGACGCGGTTATGACCACACCGGCCCTGGCGGCCCTGCGTGCAACCTTTCCCCGTGCAGAGATCACGCTGCTGGCCAACCCGCTGGTGGGACAACTGCTGCAGGGGCATCCGGCCCTGGACCGGATCATGCTGTTTGATCGCAAGCTGCAGCACCGTGGTCTGCTGGGGCGGTTGCGCCTGGCCCGGCAGGTGGCTGCGGAACGGTTCGATCTGGCAGTCATCCTGCCCAACTCCTTCGACTCGGCCCTGATTCCCTGGCTGGCACGGATTCCGGTACGGATCGGCAAGGCCTCGGATGGGCGCAGCCTGCTGTTGACCCAGCGCTTCCACGAGGGTTCGTCGGCTGCAGAGCGGCATGAGGTGCAGTATTATTGTGAGCTGCTGGGGGCATTCGGCATTACTGCCGAACAGTCGCTGCCAACACTTGCCGTCACCGCTCAGGAGGAGCAGGAGGCGGCAACGCTGCTGGCAGGGCATGGCATCTCTGCAGGGGAGATGGTGCTTGGCATCAATGCCGGCGCCAGCTTCGGCTCGGCCAAACGCTGGTACCCGGAGCGGTTTGCCGGCGTTGCCCAACGCCTTGCCGCCTCATGGGGGGCGCGGGTAGTCCTGTTCGGCGGTCCCGATGAGCAGGAACTCGTGGCGGTGATCGAGCGGGAGATGGCAGGCAACTGCCTGAATCTGGCAGGCAAGACCACGGTGCGTCAACTGATGGCGTTGATCAAACGCTGCAATTTTTTTGTGACCAATGATTCCGGTCCGATGCACATCGCTGCTGCCTTTGGTGTGCCGCTGGCGGCAATTTTCGGTCCCACCGATCATAGCGGCACAGCCCCCTGTTCCGAGCGGGCTGTGATCATCCGTCAGGATCAGCCCTGTGCCCCGTGCAAGCTGCGGGTCTGTCCGACCGACCACCGTTGCATGACTGCTGTAACGGTTGATGATGTTGTGCACGGTGCGGAGCAGCTCTGGCATTCCGTGCGGGCGTAACCATTTTTTGAGGAGAATGTTATGATGATGAAAAAAGCCCTGATCACCGGCATCACCGGGCAGGATGGCGCCTATCTGGCCGAACTGCTGCTTGAGAAGGGGTATGAGGTCCACGGCATCAAGCGGCGGGCCTCCCTGTTCAACACCGACCGGATCGACCACCTCTACCAGGACCCCCATGAAAAGGGGCGCCGCCTGGTCCTGCACTACGGTGACATGACCGACTCCACCAACCTGATCCGGATCATTCAGGCTGTGCAACCGGACGAGATCTACAACCTGGCAGCCCAGTCCCATGTTGCCGTCTCCTTTGAGACCCCTGAATACACCGCCAATGCCGACGCCATCGGTCCCTTGCGTATTCTGGAGGCGATCCGGATCTTGGGGCTTGAGAAAAAGACCCGCTTCTACCAGGCCTCCACCTCCGAACTCTACGGCCTGGTCCAGGAAATCCCCCAGAAGGAAACCACCCCCTTCTACCCCCGCTCCCCCTATGCCGTAGCCAAACTCTACGCCTACTGGATCACCGTCAACTACCGCGAAGCCTACGGCATCTACGGCTGCAACGGCATCCTCTTCAACCACGAATCACCGTTGCGGGGAGAAACCTTTGTCACCCGCAAGATCACCCGTGCCCTGGCCCGGATCAAACTGGGGCTTCAGGACTGCCTTTACCTGGGCAACCTTGACTCCCTGCGGGACTGGGGCCATGCCAAAGACTATGTCGAAATGCAATGGCTGCTGATGCAACAGGAGCAACCTGAAGACTGGGTGATTGCCACCGGTATCCAGCACAGCGTCAGAGAGTTCGTCAATGCCGCCGCCGACGAACTGGGGTTGAAAATCAGCTGGCAGGGCAGCGGCGTCGATGAAACCGGTACCGACCAGAGCGGTAGAGTGATTGTCAAGGTAGACCCCCGTTACTTCCGTCCCACCGAAGTCGAAACCCTGCTGGGAGATCCGGGCAAGGCCCGTGAGAAGCTGGGCTGGACGCCAAAGATCAGCTTTAAGGAACTGGTCTCCGAAATGGTCCGTGAAGACCTGAAGGCGGCTGAACGGGATGAACTGGTCAAAAAGCACGGCTACAAGGCGTTTGACTATAATGAGTAGCGCTGTCTCGCAACGGCATGTTCTGCTGAGAACCCTTGACTACCTTAGGCCCTACTGGGGACTGTTGGTGGTCTCTGCCTTGTGTTCGATGGTGGTGGGCGCCATGGATGGTGCCTTTGCCTATCTGGTGGAGCCGGTACTCAAAAAAATATTTGCCGGCAAGGATACCGGTATCTTCCTGCTGGTGCCGATCGGTATCATCGCCCTCTTTGTGTTGCGGGGCATCTGCCGCTTTACCTACGACACCACCATCAAGCTGGCCGGTCAGAAGGCGATTCAGGATATCCGCAATGATCTGTACGGCAGCACCATCAGGAAGGATATGGCCTTCTATAACCGGCAGGCCACCGGTGAGCTGATGTCCCGCATGACCAATGACATCGGGATGATGCAGGATGGTATGGCCAATGTGGTCTGCGGCCTGTTCCGTGATTTGATCTCCTTCCTGTCGCTACTGGTGGTGATCTTTTACCGTAACTGGCAGTTGGCAATCCTGTGCTTTATTGTACTGCCGGTGACGATTTATCCGGCCCAGCTGATCGGTAAAAAGATCAAGAACGCGGCCCGGCGCAGTCTGGATGTCATGGGGGGGATCGGTTCAATCCTGCAGGAGACCTTTTCCGGTATTAAGGTGATCAAGGCCTTTGGCCTTGAAACGCGGGTCATTGAGCGCTTCCGCACTGAAAACCTGGCCTTTCTGAGCCAGTACAAACGGTTTATCAAATATGAGTCGCTGGCCATGCCGGTGTCCGAGATGATCATTTCTTTGGGGATCGCAGCAGTCGTCTATCTGGGCGGGAGTCAGGTCCTGTCGGGGCGGATGTCTGCCTCAGAGCTGTTCTCTTTTATCGCTGCCATGATCATGCTGTTTAACCCGGTCAAGAAGCTGCAGGGATCCTGGAATGTGGTGCAACGCTCTTCCGGCGGTGCCGAGCGGGTCTTTCAGCTGATGGATGCACAACGCCTGATCGTTGACAAAGATGCTACCGTTGAATTGGCACGGGTCAGCGGCAGGGTGGAGTTGCATGAGGTCTCCTTCAGCTACGGTGATGAACCGGTGCTGCAGAATATCTCTCTGTCCGTTGAACCGGGCCGGATGGTGGCGCTGGTTGGGCCGTCCGGTGGGGGTAAATCGACACTGGCAGCGCTGTTGATGCGTTTTTACGATGTCAGCAGTGGTGCCATCCTGCTGGATGGGCATGACCTGCGTGCAATCAGCCTTGAATCGCTGAATCGCCAGTTTGCGCTGGTTGATCAGGAAACAACCCTGTTTAACGATACGATTGCCAATAATATCCGCTATGGCTGGACCGATGCGTCCGATGCAGAGGTGGAGGCAGCTGCCCGGGCCGCCTTTGCCCATGATTTTATTCTGGAGCTTCCGGAAGGGTACGCCACCAATATCGGTGATCGCGGAGTGCGGTTGTCCGGCGGGCAGCGTCAACGGATCTGTATTGCCCGGGCGATCCTGAAGAATGCGCCGATCCTGATTCTGGATGAAGCCACCAGTGCGCTGGATACCGAGAGTGAGAAGATGGTGCAGCAGGCCCTGGACAACCTGATGCTGAACCGGACCACGTTTGTGATCGCGCACCGGCTTTCAACGGTGCTGCATGCCGATACCATCGTGGTACTGGAGAAAGGCCGGATTGTTGAGTGCGGCAGCCATGCCGATCTGGTTGAGGGGAGCGGGCTCTACAGCCGTTTGCACGCCCTGCAGTTCAGCGATCAGCCTGTCAAGGGCGATGCTGCCTCAGCGTGACTGGTCATGCCGATATCCGCCACCATCATCACCCTGAATGAAGGAGACAACATCGCTGACTGTCTTGCCGCTCTTGATTTTGTTGACGAGATCATCGTGCTTGATTCCGGCAGCTCCGATCAAACGGAAGAGCTGTGCCGGGCCTGTCCCAAGGTCCGCTTTTATCATCAGGAGTGGCTGGGGTACGGGAGACAGAAAAACCGGGCCGCAGAACTGGCCCGGCATGACCTGATCCTGAATGTCGATGCCGATGAACGGGTCTCACCGCAGTTGCGGCGTTCAATCGAACAGTTCGACAGCAGCAGTTTTGCTGCGGCACGCATGGCGCGGGAAAACTATTTTGGCCGGCGCTGGATCCGGCACTGCGGCTGGTATCCTGACTATTCCAGCCGTCTGTATGATCGCCGTCGCTGCTCCTTCAGTGAACGTGCGGTGCATGAATCGCTGCAGACTGCCGGAGCGGTTGCCACGCTTGCAGGGAATCTGGTTCACTACACCTACAACGGCGTGGGTGACTACCTGGAGCGTATGAACAGGTATTCGACGCTGGCGGCAGAAGAGTACCATCGCGCCGGTAAAACCGCTGGACTGCTCCGGATGCTGGTCAAGCCGGTTGCCACGTTTATCAAGATGTATCTGCTGCGCAGGGGCTTTCTGGATGGCCGGACCGGGTTGGTGCTGTCACTGCTCTATGCCGTCTACACCTTCTGTAAATATGCAAAACTGTCAGAGCTTAACGCTGAAGAACACCGAAAGTAGCCGCGCTATGCCCAAACTCTATATTGAAGAATTTGTGGGAATAACCAATCGTCTGGAGACGCTGCCGCTGGCCTTTGCCATCCAGCAGGAGTTCGGCCACGATATCGTGCTTGACTGGCGGGAGCTTGACTCGTTTGAGGTTGAGGGAACCAGGCAGGGGCGTGTGACCTGGCTGACAAAGCTGGGGGCCGAGCGGGTCAGGAACTGTGATGAGGCTGTCTTTGCCGGCCTGCGGGGGAAAAAGATCCTGCTGCGCTCACTGGACGGCCCTCCGCAGCGGCTGGACCCGATCTATATGCAGATCCCGCCGAAGCTGCGTCTGAAACAGCATCTTGCCGATGCGGTCCGGGAGACCTTTGCCAAGACGGCCGGCCGGCCGGTGGTGGGGGTGCATATCAGACACGGCGATTTTCAGGTCATCGATGCTGACAGCTACCGTATCGACGGTTATGAGTGGCCTGCCGTGCCGGTCTGGTGGTATGAAAAGGCCATGGAGGCGCTGGTTCGCAAGAACCGGGAGATCTGTTTTTTTCTCTCCTGCACCGGAGACCCTGCCGCATACGAGTCGCTGATGAAAAACTTTGACCTGATCACCCTCAACCAGGCATCGCATTACGCCTATAAGAATGCCGGTAATGATCACCATTCCCTCATCAACCCGGTGGCCGACCTCTTTGCCCTGGCCTGCTGCCCTGTGGTACTGGCAACACCGATCTCCGGCTATTCCCACTGGGCTGCCAACGTGCTGGGAGTGCCGGCAACCTGTCTGGTCCCCCTGCCCGGGGCAACCAGAACAGCGCCGGCAATCGGGATGGTAAATATCCATGGCAGCCGTTTGCCACGCTGGAGAGCCGCCGGTCGTACCGGAAGCGATACCGTTGCACTGGGCGCTGACCTGGCAGGGCTTGAACTCGGCCAAACAGCGGATACCGGGTGGCTGTAATGGGACAGGCAGACGGGCGCATAGCGGCAGCAGTCAGTATCGTGATTCCGCTGTACAATCAGCTGGAGTATACCCGCGGTTGTCTGGAAAGTCTGCGCCGTACCACCGCTGCCGATGTTGAGCTGATTCTGGTGGATAATGCCTCAAGCGACGGAACTGCCGACTATCTGCAAACCGTGCCGGATCTGGTGCTGATTGCCAACCGGGAAAACCGTGGTTTTGCCGGTGCCTGTAATCAGGGTATTCTGGCGGCATCGGGTGAGTGGATTGTGGTCATGAATAACGACGTGATCCTCAGTCAGGGCTGGTTGCAGGGGTTGCTGTCGGCTGCCGGTGAGCGGCAACTGGATATGGTCAGCCCGGCCATTCGTGAAGGTGACCTGAATTACGACCTTGAGCCCTATGCTGAAGAGTTGACCGGCCGGATGAAGTCGGTTTTCAGATCCGGTACGGTCAACGGGATCTGTTTTATGGCACGCCGCAGGGTGTTTGAAGCCATCGGGGTTTTTGATGAAAACTTCCGTATCGGTCAATATGAAGACAAAGACCTCTTTCTGCGTGCCCGGCGGGCCGGTTTCCGGCTGGGCACTGTGGGGGCGGCCTTTATCCATCACTTCGGTTCAATCACCCAGAAGGCGGTGGGGGCACGCCGCGAGACGCGGGACTACGCCCTGGCGAACAAGGCCTACTTCAGCCGCAAGTGGCACCTGCCCTGGTGGAAACGGTTGTCCGAGCGTAGCTGGAACAAGCTGAAAAACCGGCTGCACAGTCTCAGCGAAAAGCGGCGGTATGGCCATACCCTGATGGAAAAATGGATTGACGGGCAGTTGCGCTATGACTAGTACAAAACCGCTTACCTACCTGATTGTCTGCTGCCGCTATATCGGCGATGTCCTGGTGACCACGCCGCTGGCCCTGTCCATCAAGACGGCGCAACCTGACGCGGTGGTGGACTATCTGGTGTTTGAGGGGACCGAAGGGATTCTTGCCAAGAATCCTCATGTCCGCACCGTTCACACCATTCCCAACAAAAAGGCCTCCGTCGGAAAGCTGCTCGCGTTGCACCGGCAGTATGATGTGGCAATCGCCGCCTACCCTTCTGACCGGACCGTTATTGCTGCTGTCTTGGCCGGGAAAAGGTCATTTGGTCTCATTGATGGATGGAGGAAAGATTGGTGGAAAGCACTTTTACTTACGCATCATAATGTGGTTTACGATCAGATTCACGTTGTTTCCAACATGCTTATGCCTCTGCGCATGCTGGGTATACATCCTGTACCCCGGGTGGTCGCTGGGTATGACGAGCATGATCTTGCTTTTGCCCGTTGCCGGATAGCTGCTCAGCGGTATGTCATACTTCACCCCTATAGTATGAAAGAATATAAATATTGGGCTGCCGAAAAATGGGCCGCCCTGTCTGATATGATTTGTGAGCAGACCAACTGTACTGCTTTGTTTACGAGAATTCCTGATCCCATGGGTGATGCCTATCTGGAACAGATCAGAAGTTTTTCTTCTAAAAGAGTTGAAGATATTGGGGGGGTCTGTTCTTTTAGTCAGCTGGCTGCAATCATTAGTGAGTCAGCCGCTTTTGTTGGGGTTGATACGGCTGTAACACATCTTGCTGCAGCTGTTGATGCTCCAACGGTTGCCATTTTGGGACCTTCGTTAACCAGATATTGGGCTCCATGGCCAAACGGCTGTTTGAATCAGTCTGTTTATGCTGAAGGTAACGGTATACAACGGCACGGGTATGTTGCTGTGGTTCAGAAAGACTGGAGTTGCGTGCCTTGTAATCAGGATAGCTGTCGTATCTCTGAACGGAGCGCCATCGAATGCCTAGAACAACTATCAGTACAGGACGTGCTGCAGGTATTAACGACATTGTTACAAGCGGATGATGTTGGTGTAGCCCCTCTTGTCCAAGAGGGCAGGGTGATATGACTTTTCTCTGCAAAAATGCCGAATATTCTACAACACGCAGGCTCCTCGCTACAGAGCCGTTCAACCGAGTCCCCGGTGATGCTGCTGTAAAGGGAGGATTACGTTTTTTGGGGTTTGAGAAGGCCGGTACCGCTGGAAAGCCGCTGTTTAGCGTCATTATGGCGGTCTTTAACAGCTCTGCAGTGCTTGAACACGCCATACGAAGCGTCATCTATCAGGATTATGATAATGTCGAATTGATAATCATAGATGGCGGTTCCACCGATGGAAGTGTTGATCTTATCAGGAAATATGACGAGTGTATTGATTATTGGGTAAGTGAACCGGATGATGGTATTTATTACGCACTGAATAAAGGTATTGAAGCGGCTAAAGGGGATTGGCTTTACTTTTTGGGGAGTGATGATGTAATGCTCAACTGTCTGCACCAGCTTGCATGCCGGTTTGTTGATCCGAATGGCGTGTATTATGGTGATGTTTATTATCCTGCTCGACATAAACTGTTCGGAGGGGAGTTTTCTGCCTACAGAGTGATGAACTGTCAAATTCCCCATCAAGCTACGTTTTATCCCAAGCAGCTGTTTTTGCGATATAAATTTGATACCAGATACATTTCAGCTTCCGATTATGCTTTTAATATAGTCTGCTACAATGATAAGGATTTCAAATACCGTTATCTGCCGGTTCTGGTTGCCGTGTACGAGGATACTTCTGGTTTTAGTACGCAGGACCTTGATAAGCGCTTCCACGAAGAGAAGAATGACCTATTGCGAAAGTACTTCTCGCGCTCTGACTACCGTACGTACGCTATCCGGACATTCATAAAGGGTTTTGATCGCTATTTTGTGAGAAAAATCTTTAACTTGTTTAAGAAAAAGGCAGTGTAACAGTACATTAAACTACCATGAATATATTACTCTATCACTTTGGGTATCGCGGAGACATACTTGTTGTGGGACAGCACTTTACCCGAGAGCTGCTTACTCGCTACCCGCATGCCGATATAGACCTGATGGTGCGTCCAAGGATGGTTGAAGCCGGTGACTTCATGATGCCTTTGGGGGTGTACCGGGATATACTTTGGGGAGAGAAAAAGGATTTCCATCTCTCCAAAGAGTCGTATGATCTTGCGTACATGATCGATGAAAATGTGTATCCGGAAGGAAATCTGAGAACTCCATTCACTAAAGCAGGTTTCCCGTTCCGGCATCACAAATTGTCGTTAACAGTGATGCCGGAGGACAAAGCTCTGGCAACCCGTATTATTGCAGACCTCCCCCGTCCCATCATCGCTGTCCAGTCGGATATGTCAAGGAAATGGCCTGCTGAGCGATGTACTGCACTTAATCAGCGACTTGCAGCTCTTGGCAGTTTGGTAACTCTCGGTCCGGATGAACGATATCCATCCTGTGAAAAACCACTTTCGTTTCTGCAGTCGGCAGCCCTTGCCGCCTCAGCTGACATATTCGTTGGAATTGACTCGGGAATAGCCCACGCTGCGGCACTGATGGAGGTTCAAACGGTTTTGATTCCTCCCGTTTTTCCCGAATCCTGGATTTCGCCAACGGAATACGCCAATCCGTTTATTGCCGATGAAGCCTGCAGACATATTAGCATCCGCCCGCACCCTGAAGATTTTTGCGGGCATTATTTCTGCCTACGCCCAACGGCGCAAGGTGGTATCCAACCGCCGGGTGGTAACTCCTTATTGGTAAAATGTAGATGGAAAAAACGGTTCGGAATCTTCAAGGGTAACAGCTGTTTTAACAAAATCTCGGTGGATGCGTTATATGATGTGGTTGTCGCTGCCATGAAGAAACGCAGGCTGATCTGAGCCTCATTAGGTGTATACTGCGTAAAATATGAGGTCATGCATGTCTAATGTGAAAATCATAGTTATCACGCTGGTAAAGGATGAGGCCTGGATGCTTGACAGGTTTCTTGCCACTTGCAGTGTGTTTGCCGACCACATTATCGTGTCGGACGAGAGTACGGGGCTCGACAGCAGTCTCGAAATTTATAAAAAATATCCGAAAGTGACGCTGCACCACAACTCAGGAGCGCCCGTACGGGGAGACATCCGAAGAAAATTCGTCTTCGACGAGGCCCGCAAGATCTCCTGCGACAAGCGGATCATTATCGCGATAGACTCGGACGAGATTCTTTCCGCCAATCTGCTGCACAGTCCGGAATGGCAGACTGTCCTTGCCGCGGAGCCGGGCACCCTCTTTCATCTGCAGTGGGTGAGTTTATGGAAGAATTGCAATTATTACCGGGTTGAAGCCAAGTATCAATTCGGCGGCTATAACCGGCAAATTTGGATAGACGACGGCGTTTCCGAAATCCCTGCCATCGGATATCAGGAAATGCATATGGCATACAATCCCCTCCATGCCAGAACGCACGTATACCTCAACGAGATTGTTTGTTTGCACTATCAGTATTGCAATTGGGAGCGAATGGAGTCAAAGCACCGCTACTATCGTGCCCATGAGAAGGCTGATATCGGGAAACTTTCAGACATAGCAATTTATCGGATATACGGCCATGCATATTCACGAAAGATTGAAGTCAAACCCTCGCTTTCTTGTTGGTTTGATGGTTGGATCTCCAGGGGGATTGACATGACAAGTACAGCGCGTGATGAGCTCACTCACTTTGATATAAGTGTGTTGAGACTATTTGAATCTCATGGGGCGGGCTTCTTTCTTAACCAGGATTTATGGAAGGTTGATTGGGAGTACCTTACAAATCGCGCCAAGGAGCTTGGATTGTTATCCGCTGATTTTAAGTATACACGGCCTCCAAAGACGATCCGAAGCAGATTGTTTCACGCGTACATGAAAACGGCTTTTGATGTTAAAATTTTGAAATCAGTTGAAAAAAGATTATTTCCAAAAGGTCGTGTATATTAATTTAACCAGTTACTTCCTTCTCTTTGTGGAGAAATCATGAAAGTAGTCATTCTTGCCGGCGGTTTTGGCACACGTATTAGCGAAGAGTCCCATCTGAAACCAAAACCGATGATTGAAATCGGAGAACGGCCGATACTTTGGCATATCATGAAGACTTATTCCCACTATGGATTTAACGATTTTATCATATGCTTGGGCTACAAGGGGTACTGCATTAAGGAGTACTTTGCTCATTATTTCCTTCATGAGTCCGATGTCACCTTTGATTTTACCAATGAGAATCAAAGAATAATACACAATCATTCTGCAGAACCGTGGCGTGTCACTCTGGTGAATACTGGCATTGAAACCATGACCGGTGGTCGGGTTAAGAGAATCAGCAGATATATCGGCGATGAGCCGTTTATGCTCACCTATGGCGATGGTGTTGCAGATATAAGAATTGATAATTTGGTGGAATATCATAAAAAGCACGGTAAGCTTGCTACGGTTAGCTCTATTCAGCCAGCCGGACGTTTTGGAGCCCTCGATCTTGATGCGGATAACCTGATCCATGGATTCAAGGAAAAGCCCAAAGGTGATGGAGCCTGGATTAATGGTGGTTTTTTCGTGATGCAGCCGGAAGTGTTCAGGTATATCGACGGGGACACTACTGTTCTGGAGAGGGAACCGCTTGAGAGATTAGCACACGATGGACAGTTAGTGGCTTACAAGCATACTGGTTTCTGGCAACCGATGGATTCAATGCGGGATAAAAATCAGCTTGAAGAACTATGGAAAACCGGGTCTGCCCCCTGGAAGGTGTGGTAATGGGGTTCTGGCAAAACAAGAAAGTCTTTGTCACCGGTCATACCGGATTCAAAGGAAGTTGGCTGACTCTTTGGCTGCTCAAGCTTGGTGCCGAGGTGCATGGTTATGCTCTGAAACCGCCAACCGAGCCGAGTCTCTTCAACCTGTTGGGCCTCAACTCTCCCTCCCCACAACTTTCCAGTCAGATTGCCGATATCCGAGATAGCTCCGCTCTTGCAACTGCTATACAGCAAGCCCAGCCGGAAATTGTCATTCATATGGCAGCTCAACCGTTGGTACGAGATTCGTACCTTATTCCTGTAGACACTTATGCTATTAACATCATGGGCACAGTTAATATGCTTGAGGCGATTCGCCACTGTCCAAGCGTCAGGGCGGTGGTCAATGTTACTACTGACAAGTGTTACGAAAATAGGGAATGGGTCTGGGGATATCGCGAAGACGAGCCGATGGGGGGATTTGATCCCTACTCCAGCAGTAAAGGGTGTTCAGAGCTGGTCACTGCAGCATACCGGCAATCATATTTTAACTCCCGACAACCCACGCAGCATGGAGTAGCGTTGGCCTCCGCCAGAGCGGGTAATGTGATTGGGGGCGGTGATTGGGCAGCCGACCGACTGGTTCCTGATATTGTCCGGGCTTTGTTGAATAAGGAACCGGTTAGCATTCGCAATCCCCTTGCTGTTCGCCCCTGGCAACATGTTCTTGAACCACTTTCCGGCTATTTATGTCTGGCACGGCACCTATATGAGCATGGAACTGCCTTTGCTGAGGGCTGGAACTTCGGACCAGCGGATGAAGATGCCAAGCCGGTCGCCTGGATTGTCGATCATCTCTGCAAGCTTTGGGGCAATTCAGCCTCATATACAATCGTTAGTGGTGATCACCCCCATGAAGCTCAGTATCTGAAACTGGATTGCTCCAAAGCAAAGATGCGTCTGGGCTGGAAACCGCGATGGAATCTGGAAACTGCGCTGGAACAGGTTGTTACATGGACAAAGGCATATAGCAAAAAGGAGTCGATACGCACCATATGTCTGAACCAAATAGCGAGTTACGAGGCTCAAGCGTAATTCGAATTGAGGAGTATGTTTTGAGTACAGACCAGAAAGAACTGCTACGACAGCGCGTGGTGAAAGCCGCATGTGAATATTATCAGCATGCTCACGTTCACCATAAAGAATTTGAACCTGGGGACCGCATTCCATACGCAGGCAGAATTTTTGATGATGCGGAAATAAGTGCCTTGATCGATTCGTCCCTTGAGTTCTGGCTCACTAGCGGTCGATATGCGGAAAAATTCGAAAAAGAGTTTGCTGATTATATCGGCGTGCAGCATTGCTCACTGACCAACTCGGGTTCGTCGGCCAATTTACTGGCTTTTATGGCCCTTACTTCTCCAAAACTTGGAGAGCGCAGGATACATAGGGGGGATGAGGTCATCACTGTAGCTGCAGGCTTCCCTACAACAGTTGCGCCTATCATCCAGTACGGCGCAGTGCCGGTTTTCGTAGATGTCTGTCTGCCCACTTACAATATTGATGTCACCCGGCTTGATGCCGCCCTTTCTGATAAAACCAAGGCGGTCATGGTTGCCCATACTCTTGGCAATCCCTTTGACATCACCGCAGTGAAGGCGTTTTGCGACAAGCACAACCTGTGGCTTATAGAAGACAACTGTGATGCCCTTGGGTCACGCTATTTATTTAGAGGTCAATGGTGCTATACCGGCACGATCGGGCATATCGGCACCTCTAGTTTCTACCCGCCTCACCACATGACTATGGGGGAGGGGGGCGCGGTTTATACCAATGATCCCTTGATAAAGCGTCTGATCGAATCGTTTCGTGACTGGGGACGTGACTGTTGGTGCCCGTCAGGACGGGACAACACCTGCAGTAACCGCTTTGGTCAGCAGTTTGGTGAACTGCCGTTTGGGTACGACCATAAGTATGTCTACTCCCACTTCGGCTATAATCTGAAGGTGACTGATATGCAGGCTGCCATTGGCTGTGCTCAACTACAAAAACTGCCCGGTTTTGTTGAAGCACGCAAACGAAACTGGCAGATGCTGCGAGATGGACTGGCAGATCTGCAGGATCAACTTATTTTGCCAGAGGCGGCTGAAAACAGCGACCCTTCCTGGTTTGGGTTCCTGCTGACTGTACGTAGGGAATCAGGATTTACACGGGATCGATTGGTTGCCCAGCTTGAATTGCACGGCATTCAAACCCGTATGCTCTTTGCCGGTAATCTGACCAAGCACCCTTGCTTTGATGAGATGCGAAAAAGCGGTGAAGGGTATCGAGTGGCGGATGATCTTTCTGTAACTGACCAGATTATGCGTGATACTTTCTGGGTAGGGGTGTATCCGGGGATGACGGAGCCAATGATTGAGCATATGATCAGTGTTATGAGGCAGCAGTTGAGGTGATATGAATATTTTTTTAACGGGTGGTAGCGGCTTTATTGGAAAAAATATTATCGAGACGCTAGGCGGTACATACAATATAATTGCCCCGTCAAGTAAGGAACTCGACCTGACGGATGAACAGGCTGTTCAAACGTTCTTCCGTGTGAATTCAATTGATATTGTCATTCACGGCGCTGTCAAGCCAGGGCACCGTAATGCTAAAGACCCGTCCAATCAGCTGTATGTAAATACGCGGATGTATTTTAATATCGTTCGGAATGCAGGAAGATTCCAACGCCTGATTTTTCTTGGGTCGGGGGCTGTGTACGACGTCAGTCAATCAATAGCAAAAGTGGATGAAGATACCTTTGACACCCATGTACCGGCAGACGAACATGGCTTTTCGAAATATATTATTGCCAAACATATAAAACACCTGAATGATGCTGTCGCGTTGAATATTTTTGGTATATTTGGAAAATATGAGGATTACGCGATCCGATTCATATCCAATGCCATTTGCAAGGCCCTTTTTGATCTCCCTATTACCATCAGGCAAAACCGGCTATTTGATTATCTCTATATTGATGATCTTATGCCGGTATTAGAGCATTTCATTCATAACAAACCCCTATCCTCCACTTACAATGTAACACCAGAGTCTTCAGTTGAGCTGACAACCGTTGCAGAACTGGTTAGAGCCCGTTCTGGGAAAGATCTGCCCATCGTGGTTGCCACCCATGGGCTTGGTTTGGAATACAGCGGCAGCAATGCAAGGCTTTGCTCTGATCTTCCTCAAATGGCGTTTACGCCGCTTGTCGCAGCAATAGACTCCTTGTACTCGTGGTACGAACAACAAAAAGACAGCATTAACCGTGATGCACTTTTAACTGACAAATAGTCACTGATAACACAGTGGTAGTGTCCGGGAAACATTCAGCGAGGTTTGCATGTATGGAAATGAAGGTTTCAGATTACATTGCGTCATTTATGGTTGAAAACGGCATCACCGACCTGTTTACCGTGACGGGTGGTGGTGCAATGCACCTTAATGATTCATTGGGTAACCATCCTGAGCTGGTTTCAACCTATAACCATCATGAGCAGGCATGTGCAATTGCGGCAGAAGCGTATGCCCGGCTAACCGGCAGGATTGCTTTGGTCTGTGTGACCAGTGGTCCTGGCGGCACCAATGCGATTACTGGTGTTATGGGAGGGTGGGTCGATTCAATCCCGATGTTTGTAATTTCGGGGCAAGTTAAGTTTTCAACAACTATTGCTTCTACCAACGTGCCGCTTCGACAGTTAGGGGACCAAGAGTTTAATATCGTCGATTCCGTGCGGTGTATGACCAAGTATGCAGTGATGTTGACGGAGCCTGAGTCCATTGCCTACCACCTTGAGCGAGCTCTCTTCCTTGCCGGACATGGCAGGCCAGGCCCTGTGTGGCTTGACATCCCGCTGAATGTACAGGGGGCTCTCATTGAAACAGATGCGCTCCAGCATTACGACCCGTCTGAAGATGCTGTTCAGGTGGTTGCGCCACCTTCCAATGATGTGTATTCCCAGCTTATTGAAAAAATTTGTAATGCCCGAAAACCTGTAATACTCGCCGGTAGCGGTATTCGTCTTTCCGGTAGTCATGATGTCTTTATACAGCTACTTGAAAAACTTAACATCCCTGTTGTCACAGCGTGGAATGCCCATGACAATCTATGGGACGATCACCCCTTGTATTGTGGGCGTCCAGGCACTATCGGCACACGAGGCGGTAATTTTGTTGTCCAAAACTGTGACCTGCTGCTATCGCTTGGTTGCCGGATGAATATTCGCCAGATAAGTTATAATTGGGAAAATTTTGCGAAAGATGCGTATCTCGTCGCCGTAGATATTGATGCGGGAGAATTGAAAAAGCCAACATTAACAGTAGATATGCCGATTCATGCGGATTTGGGTGATTTTTTGCCGGGGCTGCTTGGGGCGATGCAAGCCGATCATAAGCTCGGAAATATCGAATGGTTGGAGTGGTGTCGGAAGATAAACCAGAAGTATCCTGCGGTACAGCCCCATCACTACACCCCCCACTCTCCAGTCAACCCGTATGTTTTCATGGACAGGCTCTCACAGTATCTTGATGAGGGAGATGTGACCGTGACAGGAAACGGCAGTGCCTGTGTGTGCTCATTCCAGGCCATGGTTATCAAAAAAAATCAGCGGCTCTTCACAAACTCAGGGTGTGCCAGCATGGGCTACGGTCTTCCCGCTGCGCTTGGTGCTGCTGTCGCTCTTGGCGGCAAACGGGTAATCTGCCTTGACGGTGATGGTAGTATTCAGATGAATTTGCAGGAGTTACAGACTATTATTCACAATAAACTCAACTTGAAAATATTCTGGTTAAATAACGACGGGTACCACTCCATTCGTCAAACCCAAACCAATATTTTTAATGCGAGATTTTGCGGCGTAAATGAAACCAGCGGTATAAGTTTTCCCAGTGCGGATAAAATTGCACGAGCATATGGTTTTGAATTTATTAAAATTGATGCCGTTGAAGACATGGATGAAAAAATAAAGAAAGTCTTGCTATCGGATACCTCTATTGTGTGCGAAGTGATTCTAAATCCTGCTCAGGGGTTTGAGCCCAAGTTGTCTTCACGCATACTTCAGGACGGTACAATGGTTTCGCCATCGCTTGAAGACATGTTTCCATTTTTGAGCGCTGAAGAAATGAAAATGAATGCTTACAAATAAGGGTTACCAATGAAATCTATTCAAATTCTTGATTGTACGCTACGTGACGGCGGTTTTGTCAATGACTGGAATTTTGGGCTGGGAAGCATGAAAAGCATTATCAGTCGGTTGGATAAAGCCGGCGTTGATATGGTTGAAATAGGCTTTATTGACGAGCGGCGTTCATATGATCCAAACAGGGCAATTCAACCGGATACCCAGTCATTTCAAGCGGTATTACAGGGTCTTGATATCCGCAACTCATTGATACTTGGTATGGTTGATTATGGCACTTGCGACATTGATAAGATAGCCCCCAAAGAGCATTCATATATCGACGGGATCAGGGTTATTTTTAAGAAAAAAGATCAAGATGCTGCACTCCGGTATCTGCAACAGATTAAGGCCAAAGGTTACAAAATATATGTTAACCCGGTATCTATTACTGGATACTCAGATGAAGAAATCTGCTCACTAATAGGCAAAATAAACGGTCTTGACCCTGAAGGGGTCTCTATTGTTGATACTTACGGGCTTATGCACCGGAAGGATCTCCTGCACTATTTCCGGCTGTTCGATAAATACCTGAGCAATCACATTACTTTAGGATACCATGCGCATAATAATTTCCAGCTTGTTTACGCGAATTCGATAGAGCTATGCGAATTGTTGGGTGAACGCAATATTATTATTGACAGTTCTCTCTATGGCATGGGCAAAGGTGCGGGGAATGCAAATACCGAATTGATCGCCATGTACTACAATGAAAATATTAACAGCAAGTATGAAGTAGAACATCTGCTTGAAGCAATTGATGTTGATATTCTTAAGGAATATGCTAAGGCCCCGTGGGGTTATTCGCTGTCGTATTATCTTGCTGCATCTAACGACTGCCATCCTGATTATGCGAAGTATTTGCTATCAAAGAAGACACTTGCGGTTAAGTCAGTCAATGAACTGCTTACTTCCCTGCCAGTTACCCATAAGCTGGCATTCAACAGAGAACTGATTGAAAGGCTATATGTAGAATACCAGGACGTAGCTTGTAATGATGCCGCTGCTTATAGAAGACTTGCTGCAGAGATAACAGGCCGTAAGGTTCTTCTTATTGGGCCAGGTGCGTCCATAGTTAATGATGCAGATGCTATAATGTCTTATATTAAACAGAATAGTCCCGTCCTTATTTCAATTAATTTTATTAATGACATGTACCCTATTGACTATGTATTCATGGGAAATTCAAAAAGGTACAGCCAGTTTTTCCATAATCTGCATGGTACTAACAGAAACGCAAAAATAATTACGACCTCAAATATTACGGCTTCTGGTGAGCATATTGACTTCGTATTCAACTATGGAAAACTTCTTGACGAGACTGAGGTTGTAAGAGACAACCCACTGCTTATGATGTTAAACATATTAACTAAATTAGGCTGTGTAGATGTGACAATTGCCGGATTTGATGGCTATGACCAGAACGTAGCGCAGAATTACTATGATCAATATATTCCATTCTTATACTGTCATGATAACGTGCTGTTGAGAAATAGCGCTATAGCTAATAAACTTAAAGTTATTTCAAAAGATATGTCTATTCGTAGTATTACCAAAACATTGTATTTATAAGGTTGCGTCAAATGGGAAAGACAGTATTTATAACTGGTGGTAGTAGAGGTATTGGCAAAGCGATAGTTGATGCATTTTCCAGAAATGGATATACAATAATAGCGCCAACAAGGGCTGAAATGGACCTTTCTTCTGATAGTTCAGTATTGAATTATTTTGAACGTAACAAAATACAAGTTGATTGTATTGTCAATAATGCTGGTATAAATCCACTATCTCAAATTGAAAATGTAAATGATTGCGATATTGAAGAAGCTATAAATATTAATCTTAAAGCACCTATACTCATTGTGAGATCTCTTGTCTCGAGTATGAAAGAACGGAAATACGGACATATTGTTAATGTCTCATCTATTTGGGGAGTAGTTTCAAAAGAAAAGAGAACAGTTTATTCAATTACAAAAAATGGCTTACATGGTCTTACCAACACACTCGCCGTTGAGCTTGGCGCGTATAACATCCTCGTAAATACCGTATGTCCAGGTTTCACTAATACGGAGCTTACTAAAAAGAATGTCTCCACTGATGAGGCAAAAGCTATTGCCACAAATATTCCCCTCGGCAGATTTGCAGAGCCTGCTGAAATTGCTTCACTGATATATTTTCTTGGATCTGAACAAAATTCTTATATTACGGGTCAGAAAATAGTCATAGATGGAGGTTTTACAGTACTATGAATGTTAATTCTTATAATAAAACATACACTGTTGATACAGTAGATGTTATCGACTTGCAAAATATTGTTGGTAGTTCTGTATACCTTATTGTTTTTGATAAGAAAGTGTATGATATATATAAAGGCACTGCTTTTAAGGACTTAGATGCAAGTAGAGCTGTTTTTTTAGAGGCCGATGAGAATTGTAAGACTATTGATACTGCTGTTGAAATATGCAAAATAATGGCTGAGATACCATTTAATAAAAATAGTATCTTAATATCTATTGGGGGGGGAATCATACAGGATATAACTGGGTTTGCTGCCAATATATACAATAGAGGGATACGATGGATTTTTATTCCAACTACTCTTCTTGCGCAATGTGATAGTTGTATAGGCGGCAAAACATCATTAAATCTTATGAATTATAAAAATATTCTGGGAACATTTTATGCGCCGGACAGGATAATGATCGATTTGAATTTTGTAACCACCTTGTCAGAAGACGATTATTTAAGTGGACTTGGAGAAGTGGCAAAATTCAATATAATGGCTGCACATGACGGTATAGAGCTACTCGAAAGACACATTGATAGGCTTCTGCACCGAGATATTGAATGTCTGCGTGCCTTTTTGAAACGTTCTTTGGAGTTTAAGAAAAAATTTATTGAAGAGGATGAGTTTGATAAGGGTGTACGTAACCTCCTTAATTTTGCCCATACCTTTGGTCATGCTTTTGAGTCTGTAAGCCATTACGCCATCCCGCACGGTCAGGCAGTTACATTGGGTTTGCTGATGGCTAATATGATCTCCTTTGATCGTGGGCTTCTTGACCACAACCTGAAGTGTCGGATAGAAAAACTGTGTGTACGGCTAATTTCAGTAAAGCTTGACTACCATTGGTTTGAGCCGAGTAGTATTATTGGGGCAATGAAGAGGGATAAAAAGAGGACATCTGAGCAGTTGACGGCAGTGCTCTTTAAAAGCGATTTGGGGCTTGAAATTGTTCATGACTTAAGGCCTGAAGAAGTTGAGCGAAGCTTGCTTGAGCTGATTTCGTATCTTAAATTGAGCAAGCTTTGCTAAGCCTTTGTATTGTGTACAGAGATGGTATTCACTTTGTAGCATACCTCAACCAGTACATACAGAGGTGTTGACTTTGAACAAAAATATTCCTTTTCTTGATCTGAAGGCTGCTTATCTGGAACTTAAAGAAGAGCTGGACGCCGCCTATCATTCTGTTATGGATTCCGGTTGGTATGTTCTTGGCAAAGAGGTAGACGCATTTGAAGCCGAGTTCGCCTCTTTCTGCGGCGTGCGGCACTGTGTTGGTGTTGGTAACGGCCTGGATGCGTTGCATCTGATCCTGCGGGCCATGGACATCGGGCCGGGTGATGAAGTGATTGTGCCGGCCAATACCTATATTGCCACCTGGTTGGCGGCCTCCTATGCAGGAGCAACTCCGGTGCCGGTGGAACCGGACGAGCAAACCTATAATATCAACAGCACCGGGATTGAGGCGGCAATTACTGCCCGTACTAAAGCAATCCTGGTCGTCCATCTGTATGGCCAGCCCGCTGATATGGATCCAATCATTGATATTGCCCGCCGTCACAACCTTAAAGTGATTGAGGATGCAGCTCAGGCCCATGGTGCACGCTACAAGGGGAGACGCACCGGTTCTTTGGGCGATGCGGCGGGTTTTAGCTTTTACCCGGGTAAAAACCTTGGCGCCTTCGGAGACGGAGGGGCCGTAACAACCAACGATGCCGGTCTTGCCGAACGTATTCGGACGTTGCGTAACTACGGCTCAAAGGTTAAATACCACAACGAGCAGAAAGGCTTTAATTCTCGCCTTGACGAGCTGCAAGCAGTTTTGCTGCGTGTTAAATTGAAATACCTGGACAGTTGGAACGCGCGTCGCGAGATACTTGCTGGCAGATATATGCTGGCTCTACAGGCTACAGGATTACAGCTGCCTTCTGTCCCTGAATGGGCGCAGCCGGTTTGGCATCTGTTCGTTATTGGATGCAGCAACCGTGAGCAGCTACAGCAGCAGCTCACTGAAGCAGGGATCGGGACGATGATTCATTATCCGGTTCCTCCTCACCTACAACCAGCCTATGCCGAACTTGGCCTCAAGGACGGCAGTTTCCCTATCTCTGAGCGTATTCATAGCACCGTACTCAGCCTTCCAATGTGGCCGCAGATGGGTGAAAACCAAATTCAGACGGTGATAGATGTCTTACGGGAGATCACCTTTTCAGGACGAAGGCTTTGAGTGCCGGTGCACTTTGAGGTAGCCCCATGCGCATCCTGGTCATCAAGACATCTTCCCCGGGGGGGCTCAGCCGCGTCTTGACCGGCCAGAGGGCTTCTGACGTGGGCAGGCCGGATGGAGTGGCTGGCAAGGTCCGCTGATGGGTGGATTTGAAGCGGTTATACTTGCCGGTGGCGCAGGAACCCGTCTGAGAAGCGTGGTCAGTGATCTGCCGAAACCGATGGCGGGTGTGGCCGGCCGGCCTTTTCTGGCGTACCAGCTGGACTACCTGGTGGCATCGGGGGCTTCCCGCCTTATTCTGTCCGTCGGGTATCGTCGTGAAAAGATCATGGAGCACTTTGGTGACAGGTATGCCGGCGTACCGGTCAGCTATGTCGTCGAAGAGGAACCCCTGGGAACCGGCGGCGCGATCCGTGAGTCGCTCAGGGCCGTGTGCGGAGAGAGTGCACTGATCCTGAACGGAGATACCTTTTTCCCGGTGGACCTGAACGGCATGCTGCGCGCCCTCCATGCCGGTGACTGCGGACTGGTCATGGCAGTCAAGGAACTGTTCCGTTTTGACCGTTATGGCACGGTTGTCATGGCTGAGGGGCGGATAACCGGATTCCGGGAAAGGGGCCTTTGCGAGCGGGGCTACATCAATGGCGGTATTTATGCGGTGACAAAGGCCATCACGACCCTGTTCCCGGACAGGCAAACCTTTTCTTTTGAAGCCGACTTTCTGGAACAGCAGGTCGGCCGGATCGGTGTCGTACCGTTTTGCAGTGACGCCTACTTTATCGATATCGGTATCCCTGAGGATTATCAGAGGGCCCAGCACGAATTGCCGTTGCAGGGGGGTGAGAAGAGATGATTGTTACCAGGGCACCACACAGGATCTCGTTTTTTGGCGGTGGAACCGACTATCCTTCTTATTATCTTGAACATGGCGGCAAGGTTATCGGCGGTGCCATCGATAAATACTGCTACATCACCTGCCGCGAACTGCCTCCGTTTTTTGAACACAAGCACCGCATCGTCTATTCCCGCATCGAAAACGTCAGCCACCTGGATGAGATCGTCCATCCCTCGGTTCGTGAGACCATGCGGTACATGGGGGTGACCACCGGTCTGGAGATCCACCATGACGGCGATATCCCGGCCCGTTCCGGCATGGGCTCAAGCTCTGCCTTTACGGTCTGTCTGCTCAAGACGCTCTACGCCCTGCAGGGACGGATCATCTCCCGCGAAAACCTGTATAAAGAGGCAATTTATATTGAGCAGGAGCTGATCAAGGAAAATGTCGGTTCCCAGGACCAGACCTTTGCCGCCTGCGGAGGACTCAACGTAATTGACTTCATGCAGAACGGCCAGATTGTGGCTCAGCCGCTGGTGATGGCGCCGGAGCGCCTGAAACGCTTTAAAGGGAAGCTGATGCTGTTCTTCTCGGGCATCTCCCGTTTTGCTTCGGACATTGCCAAGGAACAGATCGACAACACCCATAAAAATCTGGACAGCCTAGCTGCCATGAAGGGGCTGGTGGACGACGCCTACGGCATCCTTACCTCGCCACAGGGCGACTTTGATGAGTTTGGCCGCCTCCTGCACGAAACCTGGCAGTACAAACGGGGGCTGTCCAAGCAGATGAGCACTTCTGAGATTGACTGCATGTATGAGACCGCCATGAAACATGGCGCAATCGGCGGTAAGCTGCTGGGAGCCGGCGGCGGTGGCTTCATGCTCCTGTATGTGCCGGAAGAACGCCAGGCTGAGGTTCGCCGGGCATTGGGGAGCTATTTATATATCCCGTTTGACTTTGACTTTTCCGGGGCACAGATTGTGGTCTACAAGCCGTCTTTTTAATAACAACCAGTTTTTTGTCACACGGAGCACACCATGAAAAAACATGTCTTCATCACCGGCGGCGCCGGTTATCTCGGCTCAATCCTCTGTGAGCACCTGCTGGACAAAGGGTATCGGGTTACCGTCCTCGATTCGCTGATGTACGGAGAACAGAACCTTAATCACCTGTGCGCCAATCCTGATTTTGATTTTCATCGCGGTGATGCCCGTGATGAAAAACTGGTAGGCTCACTGATCAGGGATGCCGATGTCCTGATCCCCCTGGCTGCCATCGTCGGCGCACCGGCCTGCGACCTGGACCCGCTCATGGCCAGCTCAACCAACCGTGACGCCATTGCGATGCTCTGTCGTATTCGCCGCCCTGAACAGCTGATCATCTACCCGACGACGAACAGCGGCTACGGCACCAAGACCGGCGACGTCTTTTGTACTGAAGAGTCGTCCCTTGACCCGATCTCGCTCTACGGACGGACCAAGTGCGAGGCAGAGGAGATCGTCCTGGCCGCAGGCAACTCGATTACCCTGCGGCTGGCCACCGTCTTCGGCATGTCTCCCCGGCCGCGCCTTGATCTGCTGGTCAACCACTTTACCTATGCCGCATTTTTTGACGGCTATCTGGTGATCTTTGAAAAGGACTTCAAACGCAACTACGTCCATATCCGCGACGTTGCCGACTGCTTTATCCACTGCATCGAGAATCCGGCACGGATGACCGGGCGTCCGTTCAACGTCGGTCTGGATGCCGCCAACCTTTCCAAAGAGGAACTGGCACTGAAGATCAAGGAGCATATTCCCCGATTCTACCTGCATTTCTCTGAAGTAGGCAGCGACCCGGACAAGCGCAACTACATTGTCTCCAACCAGCGCCTGGCCGATGTCGGTTTTGTTGCCAGGCGTTCCCTGGATGAGGGGATCCGCGAGTTGATCAAAGGCTATCGCCTGATCGGGCGGATGCCGTGCAAAAATATTTAAATCCGATCCCATTTCAAGGCGCAATCTTCGTTGGTTCGTTTCCGTCTCCTTGATGTACTGCGTGTACACCTGCGTCGCCGGATTTCTCACCGCCTTGATATCATCCTTGAACTGGAATCGGAATAAGGAGCCCATCCTATGACACGAGAACTGTCAGAACTGACAGCCAAGGCCCGCTGGGTCTGGAGTGAGACGCTGCGGATGCACCGCCTGGCGCCCGAGACCAGAGTCGCCTCATCGCTGTCGGCGGTGGAGATCTTTACCGCGCTGTACTATGGCGGGGTGCTGGAACACAACGGTGCCGACCCGCGCTGGGAAGGGCGGGACCGTCTGATCGTCAGCAAAGGGCACGGTTCGATCTGCCTTTTTCCGATCCTGGCTGACCGGGGCTATTTTGCCATGGCCGAGCTGGATCGGATCTGTCAGCCCGGATCGTTTCTGGGGGGGATTCCGGATACCATTATTCCCGGCTACGAGACCATCAACGGTTCATTGGGGCACGGTATCGGTGTAGGCTGCGGCGTGGCCCTGGGCCTCAAGCGCAAGGGGGCTGCCCGTCACGTCTTCGTGGTGGCCGGTGACGGCGAGTTCTGTGAGGGCTCCATGTGGGAGGGGATTATGTTCGCAGCCCATCACCAACTGGACAACCTGACCCTGGTCATTGACAATAACAGGCTTTGCATGCTGGACCGCTGCGAAAAGATCATGACGGTTGAACCTTTCGAGCAACGTTTTCAGGCCTTTGGCTGGCAGACGGAGCGGGTTGACGGCCATGACATGGCTGCCGTACTGGGTGCCCTGTCCCGCTTGAAACTACGCGGCGCGACCGGCTGTCCGGCCGTATTGATCGCGGATACGGTCAAGGGAAGAGGGGTGCCGGAGCTGGAGAGCGATACACTCTGTCATATCCGCACCCTGACGCCGGACGAGATTGATCGTGCCACCGGAGGTGTGCGATGAGTGCCGCTCAGATCATGACCATGCGGGATGCCTTTATCGATACCCTTTGTGATCGCATGGCCGCTGACGATTCCATCTTTTTCCTGGCTGCCGATCTGGGGGCACCGGCCCTGGACCGGATACGGAGCGAGTTTCCCGAGCGCTTTATCAACGTGGGCATTGCCGAGCAGAACCTGATCAATGTTGCCTCCGGTCTGGCGCTGGAAGGCTTCAACGTCTACACCTATGCCATTGCCCCCTTTATTACCATGCGGGCCTATGAGCAGGCCAGGGTCAATCTGGCGGTCTCATCGCAGATCCGGCCGGTCAAGGTAACCATGCTCGGCCTGGGGGGCGGTGTCAGTTATGTGGTTTCAGGACCAACGCATCACTGCCTGGAGGATCTGGCCATTATGCGGCTGCTCCCCAATATGTCGGTCTACTGCCCGGCGGACTGGGTCACGGCAGGGGCACTTGTCGATCATACCCGCAGTACGAACGGCCCCGCCTATATCCGTTTTGACGGCAAGGCGCTCCCGGCACTGTATGCGGAACCGGCAACCGTCAACCTGCCCCGGGGCTTCAGCCAGCTGGTGCAGGGAACGGCTACCTGTTTGGTCAGCACCGGCTTCATGACCCACCGGGCGCTGGCGGTGGCGCAGCAACGCCCCGGTGTTGCCGTCATTGACCTCTATTCCCTCAAACCGTGCGACGAACAGGCCCTGGCAACCGCGTTGCGCCCCTACAACCGGGTGATCAGCATGGAGGAGGGCTTCATCAATAACGGCGGTCTTGACAGCCTGGTTGCCAAGGTGATCCGTGAACATGAATTGCCGTGTCGCCAGGAGTCGGTCGGTTTTAATGACCGCTACGTCTTTGATCTGGGGAGCCGCGACCATCTGCACGGCATCAACGGCATGGATGAGGCGGCGGTGATCGCCCTGATCGACCGGCAGAGGAGTATATAGGTGACGGCTGTTGATATTGTTCTGATTAACCCAGGTGATCGGAAACAGGTCTATCAGGGGTTGGGGGCTGAGCTGGCCGCCATCGAACCGCCCTTCTGGGTGGCGGTCATCGCCGCCTACCTGCGCCAGGAAGGGTTCCGGGTGGCCATCATCGACGCCAATGCCGAGAACAGTGCGCCGGACGAGACCGCTCAGCGGGCCGCCGCACTGCAGCCACTGCTCTCCTGTGTGGTCGTCTATGGTTCGCACCCTTCCGCCTCAACCCAGAATATGACCATTGCCGGTGCCATCTGTCGTGCCCTGTCCGGGCAATCGGCCAGCCGGGTGGCCCTGTCCGGGCTGCACCCATCGGCACTTCCCGAGCGGACCATGCGCGAAGAGGCGATTGATTTTGTGGTGGAAGGTGAGGGGCCGGATACCCTCCGGGCGCTACTTGGCGAACTGGCCGCCCCGGTCCCTGATCTGTCACGGGTGCCCGGCCTCTGGTACCGCGAAGGGGAGCTGCTCCGTTCCACCCCGCGGGCGCCGTTGATCAGCGATCTGGACCGTTATCTGCCGATCGCTGCCTGGGACCTGCTGCCGATGCATGTCTACCGCGCCCACAACTGGCACTGCTTTGATGATATCGGGCACCGTTCCCCCTATGGGGCCGTCTATACCAGCCTCGGTTGCCCTTACAACTGTATTTTCTGTTGTATTAACGCCCCCTTTGGCAAGCCGGGCATCCGCTACCGTTCACCGGAACGGGTGGTGGAGGAGATCGCCCTGCTGGCCAATGACTACGGGGTCAAGAACCTGAAGATCGTTGATGAACTGTTTGTGCTCAAAGAGCAGCATTACATGGCCATTGTGGACGGGATCATTGAGCGCGGGCTGGATCTGAATATCTGGGCCTATGCCCGGGTGGACACGATCAAGACCGCCAACCTGGCCCGGATGAAACAGGCCGGGATCAACTGGCTGGCCCTGGGGATCGAGTCGGCCAGCCCGGATGTGCGCGACGGCGCCGACAAACGGATGCAGGCGCGCGATATCAAGGAGGTGGTCCGTTCCATCCGGGAACAGGGCATCAGGATCATCGGAAACTTCATTTTCGGCCTGCCGGATGATACCCGTGAGACCATGGAGGAGACCCTGCAGCTGGCCATGGAGCTCAACTGCGAATTTATCAATTTCTACTGTGCCATGGCCTATCCCGGCTCCAGGCTGTATGATCTGGCCGTGGAACAGGGCTGGGAACTGCCGCTCGCCTGGCATGGCTTCTCCCAGCACGGCTACGACATGCTGCCGCTGCCGACCCGTACCCTGGCTGCCCGCGAGGTGCTGCAGTTCCGCGACGACGCCTTTCATCGTTATTTTGCCAACCCGGTCTACCTGGATATGGTGGAGCAGGCCTTTGGGGCCGGGGTCAGGGAACACCTGGTGGAGATGAGTGCCACCCGTTTAAAAAGAAAACTTCTGGGAAACTGAAATCATGCACAAACGTCAAATCCCCTTTGGGACCATCACCATTACAGAATCAGCCAAGCGCCTGATCGTGGAATCGCTGGAGACCAAGCGGATATCCTGCGGCAAGCTGGTCCGTGAATTTGAAAACCGCTTTGCAGGACTGCTGGGTGTCAAGGAAGCGGTTGCCGTCAGCACCGGCACCGATGCCGATATCCTTGCCCTGGCCGTGCTGCATGACTTCGGCGCCCGGCGTGGCGACGAGGTGATTGTTCCGGCCCTCTCGTTTGTCGCCACCGGCAATGCCGTGCTGCATGCCGGCTTTACACCGGTCTTTGTCGATATCGAGCGGGAGACCCTGAATATTGATCCGGCCGGGATCGAGGCCGCCATTACCCCCCGTACCCGAGCCATCATGCCGGTGCATCTGATGGGCAAGCCGGCCGAGATGGATACCATCAACGCCATTGCAAAAAAACATGGCCTGCTGGTGGTGGAGGATGCCGCTGAGGCCCATGGGGCGCTCTATAAGGGGAAACCGGCCGGCAGCCTGGCTGACCTGGCAGCCTTCAGTACCTATGTGGCCCACATCATCACCACCGGTGAGGGGGGGGTCATTACCACCAACAACGAACAGTACGGCGAGATCCTCCGTTCGCTGCGCTCCCACGGCCGGAACTGCACCTGCAAACACTGCATCATGAATACCGATACGGTGACCTATTGCGCCAAGCGTTTCCGGGGTGAAGGTGGCGAGGATGTCCGCTTCACCTTTGACCGGATCGGCTATTCCTGCAAGATGAACGAGCTGGAGGCGGCCATCGGCATCGGCGCCATGGAGGTGTACCACGAGATCCTGAAAAAGCGGCATGACAACCTGCTCTACGTTCTGGAACGTTTCGACCGTTTTGCCCCGTGGCTTTCCACCATCAAGGAAGAGGCCCATGAACAGATCGGTCCCCATGCCATTCCGATCATCATCAACGAAGGGGCACCCTTCAGCCGTGCCGATCTGACCCACTACCTTGAGCAGAACGGCATTGAGACCCGCACCCTCTTCGCCTCAATGCCGACCCAGTGCCCCGGTTTTGCCTATCTGGGGTATCGGTTGGGGCGGTTTCCGAACGCTGAATATATGGGGCTCAACGGTATTCATATCGGTGTGCACCAGGATGTGGGGATCGAGGATATGGAGTATGTCTTGACAATACTGGGACAGTTTCTTCAAAACTCGGGGCCTGACGGCTCCAGCAGGCCACAGCGGTCCTAGATGAGGACCGTTCAGGCATGCGCATCCTGATCATCAAGATATAGTCTTTAGTTTTTATGCAATATGAAGGTTTTGGTTGCGAATTGCATTTTTTGGGCGTAGGGTGTCTCCATGTTTGCCAGAACCATCACACCAACCCTGTTATCCTTTGCAACGGAATTTCCGGTTGTTACGATCACCGGCCCTCGTCAGAGTGGTAAGACAACCCTGTGCCGTACAACCTTTCCCGATAAACCCTATATCAATCTTGAACAACCCGAAACACGGCAATTTGCCAAGGAAGATCCCAAGGGCTTCTTGGCGACAATCCCTGATGGCGCTGTCCTGGATGAGATTCAGCGTGTGCCTGATCTCCTCTCGTATATCCAGGTGCTGGTTGATGATAAACCGGCGGCAGGCCGGTTTATTCTGACGGGCAGCCAGCAGTTTGAAGTGATGAATACCATCAGTCAGTCCCTGGCGGGCAGGACGGCGCTTTTAAAGCTGTTGCCACTCAGTATCGAAGAACTGACAACTGCGGGTGTTACCGCTTCTTCCAGTCAGCTCATTCTGAACGGGTTCTATCCCCGTATCCATAGCCAGCGGCTTAATCCGACGCGTGTGCTGAGTGACTATTTTGAGACCTATGTCGAGCGGGATCTCCGTCAGTTGGTCACGCTTAAAAATATCGGCCTGTTTGAAAAGTTTGTTCGTTTGTGCGCCGGAAGGGTCGGGCAGCTTCTTAACCTGCAAGGCCTGGGGGCGGAAGTTGGCGTTTCTCATTCAACGGCACGCGAATGGTTGACGTTACTTGAGGCCAGTTATGTTGTGTTTCAGCTGCGCCCCTGGCACAGCAACATTTCAAAGCGATTGATCAAATCCCCTAAAATCTATTTTTATGATGTTGGGCTTGCAAGCTATCTGCTGGGGCTGGAAACTGAGTCACACGTGGGGCGTGACCCTTTACGCGGCAATCTCTTTGAAAATATGGCAATCATTGAGGCCCTTAAGTATTGTTACAATCGGGGCAAAAAGGGGACCGTCTCTTTTTACCGGGATAGCAACGGCAATGAAGTGGACCTGTTGATGGAGGTTGGGCCAGACCTGTTTCCAGTCGAGATTAAATCAGCCGAAACCATAGTGCCGGAATTTTTCAAAGGGCTTGTGTCGTTCTCGAAGATAGCTCCTAAAGTACTGCTTGGCGCTGGTCTCGTGTATGGCGGGCCAGAGCAGCAGAAGCGTACAGCCGGAGAGGTCTGGCCGGTTACCAGGATGCATGAGATGCTGGATGGCGTCTATTGCCGTGAGACGGTATGAAAATCCTGATCATTAAGACATCTTCCCTGGGTGATATCATCCACGCCTTGCCGGTGCTGGAGTACCTCCGGCAGGCGGAGCCCGCTGCCACCATTGACTGGGTGGTGGACGAGGCGTTTGTTGATCTGGTGTCCGGTAACCCGTTGATCAATCGTGTGCTGACGGTTGCCTTCCGGCGCTGGAAAAAGGCTCCCTTTGCCCGACGTACCAGGCAGGAGCTGGTGTCGTTTATTCAGACGCTGCGGCAGGAACGCTACGACCTGATCTTTGATCTGCAGGGCAACCTCAAGAGCGGCCTGGTCTGCGCTTTTGGACGTGCCCCGCTGAAGGTCGGTTTCAGCAGGGCGCATCAGCAGGAACGTCTTAATGCCCTCTTTACAAACCGCAAGGTCGGCTTTCTTCCGCCGGACAAAAATGCCGGCCAGCGTTACCTGCGAATTGTCAGTGCCCCCTTTGCCCTGCCCCCCGAGTCGGTTGTCCCCCATGGCGATATCTATACCTCCCCTGAGGACAATGCCCACGCACAGCAGATGATTGGGGCGGCAGCAGGGCGTCCTCTCATGCTGTTCCATAACGGCACCACCTGGACAACCAAACTCTGGCATGCAGAGGGCTGGAAGCAGCTGGCAGACGCCCTGCTGCTGCATTATCCGCAGGCCACAATCCTGCTGTCATGGGGCACTGCGGAAGAACACGCGCTTGCAGAGGAGATTGCCCGTCATATCGGTGGCCGTGCCGTTGTGCTCGGGAAGATGTCGCTCAAACAGTTTGTGGCGGTGTTGAAACGGGTTGATCTGGTGGTGGGGGGTGATACCGGGCCGATCCATCTGGCCGCTGCCGTGGGGACGCCAACCGTCTCCTTCTACCGTTGTACGGATGGCTCATTGAACGGGCCGCTGGGAAGAGATCATATGATTGTGCAATCGCCATTGCCCTGTACCAAATGTCTGCGCAAGAGCTGCGAACGGGATGAGGAGTGCAGAAAGAGCATCAGCTTCAAGGCCATGCTGGCCGCAGCGGAGTCCTGCCTTGACCATGGAAAAGCGGCAGCCCTGTGAAGATCGCACTGGTCAGACTTTCATCCCTGGGAGACATCGTCCTGTGTATGGCCGCATTGCAGGTGATCAGGCAGGCCTTTCCTGACTGCCGGATCACCTGGGTCACGGATCAGAGGTTTGCCGGTCTGCTTGACTGCCAGCCGGATGTTGAGCAGGTCATCGCCCTTGATCTGAAGGGGATCAAGAAACGTCCCAGCTGGTCCGCTCTGGTTGCGCAGTTTCAGGCCTTGCGTTCCGCCGGTCCGTTTGACCGGGTAATCGATCTGCACGGCATGATCAAGTCCGCGGTTGTCGGGTCGCTGCTGGGGGGCAGGCAAGACGGTTTTGCCAGGTCATGCCGGAAGGAGTCGCTGGCCGGTCTTTGGTACCGCGAGGCCTATAGCATCCCCTATGACCTGCCGGCCACCGTGCGCTATACCCTGCTTGTCTGCAGGGCACTGGGCATCGCCTGCAGCCCTGCAGAGGCGGCTGCCTATCCGCAACGCCCGTATATGCATTGGCAGAAGTGTGATGAAGCGGTGCTGGAACCCTATCTGAGCGACCAGGCAAAAAATGTGCTGATTGTACCGGGAACCAGCGCGCCGAACAAGAATTACCCGCCGGAGCAGTTTGCAGCCGTGGCCAACCTGTTGAAGCTGAACCTGCTCGTCTGCCATGGCAATGACGCCGAGTATGCGGCTGCGCTGACCATTGCCGGGCATGCCCCCCACGTCAGGGTGCTGCCGCGGCTTCGCCTGGGGGAACTCAAGGCATTGGCCGGTCGCATGGATCTGGTGATTGGCGGCGATTCCGGGCCGACGCACCTCGCATTGGCCAGCGGCGTGCCGTCGATCACGCTGTTTGGTGCAACGCCGGTCTGCTTTACGCCGGGTCTGCGGAACAGGGTGATCAAGACCGCTACGGTGCCGAATCTGCTGAAGCCGGACCCCCATGACCTTTCAGTGGCAGAGATACCGGCCGGTCAGATTGCCGATCTGGCTGCTGAACTGCTTGCAGGGAGCTGAACAAGTGCAGTCTGTACCTGGATATGAGCAGATTTTTTCCCGCACGTCACTGCTGATTGGTGATGCCGGACTGCGGCGCCTGGCTGCGGCGCGGGTGCTGATTGCCGGTGTCGGCGGGGTGGGCAGTTGCGCGGTAGAGGTGTTGGCCCGGGCCGGAATGGGACGTTTGACGCTGGTTGACAGTGATACGGTTCAGGTCAGCAATATCAACCGTCAGCTGCATGCCCTGACAACCACGCTTGGGCAGCCCAAGGTGAGGGTGATGGCGGAGCGGCTGCTGCAGATCAACCCCGGTCTGCAGGTGGTCCCGCTGCAGGAGCTGATTACTCCTGACAATGTCTCAGATCTGCTGGAGCCGGGCTATGACCTTGTGCTTGATGCGATTGACAGCTTTGGCGCCAAGCTGGCATTGCTACAGAACTGTGTTGAATGTCAAATTCCGGTGATTTCAAGCATGGGAGCGGCCGGCAAGCTTGATCCAACCCGGATTCAGATTGCCGATATTGCCGACAGCCAGGGCTGCCGCCTGGCCCGTAAACTGCGTAAGGAGCTGCGTCGCAGTGGTATTTCCACTGGTGTGACGGTGGTCTATTCCGATGAACCGTGTAGCCTCGAATGTCTGGGGGAGCCGGAGACGGAAGGAGAACGTCGTCCGTTAGGCACGATCTCCTACCTGCCTGCTGCCTTCGGGCTGTTTATGGCCAGTGCCGCGATCAGGCGTCTACTTGGCTGAGTGCTTCGCTACTTTCTACATGCATCTTTGATTCTACACCATTACGTCCCCGCTCCTTTACCAGATAGAGCGCCCTGTCTGCCCGCTGCAAAAGACTTTCCGGTGTGTCATCGGCATGGACTTCAGCTACGCCGATGGAGAGGGTTACCTTGAACTCGGTCCCATCCAGGATGAAACGGCTTTCACGGATATTGGTGCAGATTTTTTCAGCAAGTACCGTTGCCGGCTGCAGGCTGGCCTTGATCAGTATCAAAGCGAATTCGTCCCCGCCAAAACGGGCCAGAAAATCGCTCTCCCGCAGGGAGGCCTTGATCTTGAATGCAACCCCCTTCAAGATCCGGTCGCCGGCTTGGTGGCCATGGCTGTCGTTGATGTTCTTGAAGTAATCAACATCAATCATCATCAGCGAGAACGGCTCGTTGTAACGCTGGTGCAGCAGGATCATTTCCAGCAGTTTTTCATCAAAGTAGGCCCGGTTGGCCAGTTGGGTCAGGCCGTCAATCCGCACGGCGGTCTTCAAGGTCTCAATCTGTTCACGCTGGGTCGCAAGTATTGCCTGAGAACTGGCAAGTTCTCCCTTAAGCTCGCTGTTGCTGGCTATCACCCGGTCAATTTCGGCAATCAGCAACGCATGGGCAGCAGCCAGGTCACTGGGCAGGCCGGTCTGATCTATGGTTGCCCGGACCTCGTTTAAGGCGTGGGAGGAGTCGCTGGCAGCCTGATCCGTCCGATTGATCACTGATGCCAGTGAAAGCAGGATACTGCGGATGGTCTGAGCCGAATCGCTGATTTGCTGTTCGCGCGGGTCAACCTGCCCGGCCGACGGTGTCTCCACCCCCCGCCGGGCCTTGGCAAGATCTGATCTTTTCTGGAAATAGTCGACAATGGCGCTGAACGGTGCGGTAACAATCTGTCCGATCAGGTCCAGCACGTAATTGATGCCGTCAGACTTCAGCATCCGTGCGAAGGGGTGCAGCATCAGTCCAACAAGCAGCCCTCCGCTAAAGATAAACCAGGTCATCGTCTGCTCTCCCGGAGGATACTCAATTTTCAGTCATGAAGTGCTGCTCGTAGAGATCCTCAAGGCGCTGCAGGTGTAATGACTCCTCGGCCTTGAGACGGGCAAACAGGGCTGCCATGGGGGCACCTGCGCAGCCGTCGGCAACACGGCCATAAAAATCGACAGCCCCTTTTTCCAGATGGATGGCATAGGCCAGGGCCTCCCGGACTCCGGAATCCGGGCCGAGATCCTGCTGCTTCAGGACATAGTCGAGATTCATGCTGGGGATCTCGCGCAGCATCTCGTCACTGCTGCTCACCTGGCCCTCAATCAGCGCCTTTTCCAACTGATGCTTGTGGTTGAGTTCGTCCAGGGCATTTTCCCGCAAAATCTCCTTTGCCCCCTTGTTCTGCACCGCCTTGAGGGCGCGCAGATAGTTGCGGAATCCTTCCTCTTCCATGCTGATGGCGGTTTCCAGTGCTCCTTCAAAGGTGTAACAGGTTGCTGCATCGCTCATTGACTATACCTCCATGAAGTAGTGATGACGGGTCATACCGTACCATCTTTTTCAAAGAATGCCAGTTTCCTATGGGGCAGAAACCTCTGCGCCGATCACGCGGATCGCTTCGTAGATTACCGTGTCATATTTGTCCTGGCTGATAGCCAGGGCAACGGCAGGGATCCGCAGGAGTGACTTGACAAAACCGAAACGCACATCGCGGGGCAGCAGGGCAATATAGTTGATCAGGTGCTGCTCCTGGTCAGGCTCAAGCTGCGGCGTTAACTGCAACGTGGTAAGCAGGTCGTTGATGGTGGCTGCCTGGACATCATCACGCTGTGCGGCTGCCCGCTGGGCGGCGTTGTCCCAGTCATCAAGCACCTCCCGTGCCGTCAGGGGGCGCCCCTCCCGGTCTGCAAGCCAGCGCATGAAGGTGATTGCAGCCTCTTTGCCGATGATGCCGGCATAGACCTCCATGGCCAGGTCACCTGGAAAGCGGCAGTGCTGGCGCAGGGTGCTGACCATCTCCCAGCCACGCTCGGTCGGCTCGACCTGCATATCCATGGCAGCACCCTGTTTGGCCAGCAGGGCGCTGTTGCCGGCCAGAAAACCGCGTACCTCGCTGTCCAGTTCACGGCTGGCGGCATAACGTGCCCAGCACTGGAAATCGCTCTCAACATAGAGCATCACCATCCGGTCAATCAGGGCGCGGTCAAGGGTGGCAACCTGGTAGGTGCCGTCCGGCGGGTTGATGGTGACTACCACCTTGTGACGGGTGGCGAGGCGGTGGGTATGCAGGGCGCGCTGCAACCCCTCGGTGGGGGGCTCTACAAACTGGAAAATCGCCTGCAGGGTGTCCTCCTGCTGTGCCCGGTTCAGCTCATCACAGTGCACCAGTGTCGGGGGGGCTTCATCCGCAGGCCACCAGGAGGGGCGGGACCAGTGCATGACATTGTCTTCGCGAAACGGGATGCCAACCAGATCACCTACCTCCATTTGTCCCAGGCGCAGGGGGGCATAGCGCCAGCCGATCTCCCGGCAGACCTGCACAATACCGGCGGTCTTGCCGACCCCCCGGTGTCCCACCACGCAGGGAGTCAGGTCGGTTTTGGTCAGGATCTCTTTCAAAACGAGTTTCATCTGTTCAATATTCATGCTGCAGCAGCCTCCTTGCATCGAGTCTGAAATGATAGATGAAAGAGTGGATTGGTTCAAGCGCTATTGGACTAATTTGCTCTTTTTACATTGCTTTCTTGTTGTTAATGTATTCTGTGCTACATAGATGCAAACAGAAACGATACGGGCAGAAAAGATAAGGATACCTGTCATGACTGATGCCGCTTCAGATCGTTGGGGCCTGCGCCAGATTCTGGCTCTGGTGCTGCTGGTTGCCGCTTCACTACTGGGTAATGTTCTGGCCCCGCAGCTTTTTACCGGTTTTAATTATCTGCTGGGCAGTATCGGCGTGATGCTGGTGTTGCGGCTGTTCGGCATTGTTCCGGCTCTCTGCGCGGCCTTGCTTGCTGCAGTGTGGTGCAAACAGCTTTTCGGACATTATTATCCGCTGCTCTGGCTGGGGCTGGAGCCGCTCTTTGTCGGGCTCTGGTTGAGGAGGCGCCCGCAGGACAGCTTGATCATGGCAGATCTGTTCTACTGGCTGACTGCCGGTCTGCCGCTGCTGGTTTTTGTGTTTGTTGCCGTCCTCAAGGTTGCAGCCCTGGGAACCGCTGCTGCGGCACTGATGTATTTGACCATTGGCGTTACCAATGCCCTGGTTGCAACGCTGCTGCTCAGCCAGTTTTCCCTTGAGCAGCGGGTCTGGCCGCAGCGTCCTGTTGCTACCGTGAGCATCTCCCAACTGATCTTTCAGGTCTTGATGCTGGCTGTTGTGCTGCCGGCCCTGCTGGTGCTGGTACTGACCGGCAGGAGCCGTGAAGCGTCCGTAAAACAGAAGATGTTTGATACCCTTGAGATCAAGGCCCGGCAGATCGGCCAGGAGGTGCGTCAAAAGATCTTTCATGGGGTCTATCCTGCGATCCTTGGCCAGGAACATCGTGCACTGCTGGATGTAACGGCTATTACGCAGGTGCTGAAGAATATTCAGCCCAATCAGGATGTGCAGCTGCATCTGCTGGCGAATCAGGGAGAGGTGATCGCCTCCACCGATCAGGCGGTTGCAGGGCTGCCCAGCTATGATCCGCTGAGTGGTGGTGCTGTCCGTTCAACCGACCGGGAACAGCTCTACCAGCGTATGCCGCCTAATAACCCGCCGGTGCCGCTCTGGCAACGGGCAGGGCGAAGTGCCTTTATCCGTGTTAATCATTTTCCCGGAACAACGGTCTATGCCATTGCAGAGACCCGCTTTGCTCCGTACCAGGCTCAGATACTGAAAGGGCATCGCAACGCCCTTGCCGCGCTGCTGCTGTATCTGGCAGTCGGCGCCGTGCTGGCTTCGCTGGTGGCACGTAAGATTGCGAAACCTCTGGAACAGTTGTCAAAAACCACAACCGACCTGCCGGGCAAGCTGGTGTCCGAAGACCTTGTCTGGCCTGACAGCACGATCGTTGAAATTGGCAGCCTTGTTGAAAATGCCCGCCAGATGGCCCGTACGCTGGGCAGCCAGTTCCGGGAGATCGCCCGGATCAACTCTGAACTTGAAGAGCGTGTTGAGCTGCGAACCCATGAACTGCGTGAAAGCAACCAGTCGTTACGCCGTGAGATTGATGAGCGGATTACCGCAGAACGCCAGCGTGATCATTTGATGGATGAGCTGACCATCCAGCTCCGCTTTTTGCAGACCCTGATGGATGCCATCCCCAATCCGATCTATTTCAAGGATACCAGGGGGCAGTACCAGGGGTTCAACCAGGCCTTCGGGCAGGCGCTGGGAGTTGTCCGTGAGCAGGTTATCGGCAGGACTGCCGACGCGCTCTACCCCCCCGACATTGCCGCGTTTCACCGTGACAAGGATACTCAGCTCTTCACTGAGGGGGGGGTGCAACAGTATGAAACAGATCTGATCTATGCCGACAGGAAGGCACATACGATCATTGTCAACAAGGCTACCTATCACAGCCTGTCCGGCGAGCTGGCCGGATTGATCGGTGTCTTTGTTGATATTACCGAGCGCAAACGGGCTGAACTGGAGCGCGACCGGTTGATGCGGGAACTGGAGGCCAAGAATAACGAGCTGGAGGGAATTATCTATGTTGCATCCCATGACCTGCGTTCGCCGCTGGTCAACATTCAGGGTTTCAGCCGTAAACTGGCAAAAAACTTTACGGTACTCAGCAAGCATCTGGCCGGGATCGAACTGCCGCCGGAGCAGCGGGATGAGCTGCTGAAGCTGCTGACCGAGAGCATGCCCCGCTCAGTCGAGTTCATTACCGGCAGTGTCGAGAAGATGGACAGCCTGCTGTCAGGCCTGTTACGGCTCTCCCGGCTGGGGCGTGCCGCCATAGCCATAGAAAACCTTGACATGAATCTCTTAATGAGCAAAATAACTAATTCTCTTGCCTATCAGATTGAATCAGCCGGAGCGCGGATAACCGTCAAAGAGCTGCTGCCCTGTCAGGGGGATGCGGTTCAGGTCAGTCAGGTCTTTACCAACCTGCTGGATAACGCAATCAAATACCGCATGCCGGAGCGGCCCCTTGAGGTGCTGATATCAAGTACCGTCTGTGATGATGGGATCCGGTACTGTGTCAGAGATAATGGTATCGGTATCCCGTCTGACTATCAGGAACAGGTCTGGGAGATCTTCCATCGCATCAACCCGCGTGATATTCCGGGAGAAGGGCTGGGGCTGACCGCGTCCCGCAGGATACTGGACCGCTTGAACGGCGCTATCTGGCTTGAATCCGGGGAGGGCACCGGGAGCAGTTTTTTTGTCAGGCTGCCTGCTCAACAGGAGCTGAAAGGATGATTCAGACGCTCATGGAAAAACTGGCCAAAAGTGAAGTTACCATTCTGATTGCCGAGGATGATGACGGGCATGCCGAGCTGATTGTTGATAATCTGCGGGAAGCCGGTCTGACCAACGAGATTGTCCGTTTCCGGGACGGGCAGGAGGCCCTGGATTTTCTGACCGGCGTGCCGGGGACACCGGAAACCCGCCAAAACGGTACCGCCTATCTGCTGCTGCTGGATATCCGTATGCCGCGGGTGGACGGGGTTGAGGTGCTGCGGCGCGTCAAGGTCGTGCCGGAACTGCATAAAATGCCGGTGATTATGCTGACCACCACCGATGATCCCCGTGAGGTTCAGAACTGCTACGAGCTCGGCTGCAGCTGCTATATCACCAAACCGGTGGATTATGACCGTTTCTCGGAGATGCTGCACCGGCTGGGGCTGTTCCTGATGGTGGTGCAGGTGCCGGATATTAACGGAAAGGCATAACATTCTATGTGCGGTATTGTTGGCTATATTGGAGAACAGGAAGCAACCCCGATCATTTTTGAGGGACTGCGCAAGCTGGAATACCGCGGTTATGATTCTGCCGGTATCGCCACGTTGCAGCCTGATGATATTGCGGTGCGTCGCAGTGAAGGCAAACTGCTTAATCTGGAGAAGCTGCTGCGGGAACAGCCGCTGGCCGGTTCCATCGGCATCGGCCATACCCGCTGGGCCACCCATGGACGCCCTTCCGAGACCAACGCCCATCCCCACCGGGCCGGTTCCATCGTGGTGGTACATAACGGCATTATTGAAAACTACCTTAGCCTGAAGGAACAACTGCAGGCGGCAGGACACGAGTTTTCCAGTCAGACCGATACCGAGGTGATCGCCCATCTGGTGGAGGAACGTCTGAAAACAGCCGGTTCCTTTGAGGTCGCGGTCCGTACCGCCCTGCAGGAGCTGCAGGGGGCCTTTGCGGTCTGTATCCTCTGCAAGGATCAACCTGACACCCTGATTGCGGCCAAGGCCGGCTCACCGATGGTGGTCGGCCTGGGACAGGGCGAGTTTTTTGTCGCCTCCGATATCCCTGCCATTCTGGCCCATACCCGTGAGATGGTCTTTATGGAGGATGGCGAGCTGGCGGTCTTTAACGGCCGGTCAGCCCGCTTCTCCACCATTGCCGGAGCGCCGCTGGAGAAGAAGGCACGGCATATCGACTGGTCGCCCCTGATGGCGGAAAAGGGGGGCTACAAGCATTTCATGCTGAAGGAGATCCACGAGCAGCCCCGGGCAGTCCGGGATACCATTGCCGGGCGTTTGCTGGAGCAGCAGGGGGATGTCTATCTGGAGGACCTGGGCTACGCTGACGCCGCTCTGCAGACCGTGCAGCGGATGGTCATCGTGGCCTGCGGCACCTCCTGGCACGCTGCCCTGACCGGCAAGTTTCTGATCGAGGGGCACTGCCGTATCCCGGTTGAGGTCGATATTGCCTCGGAATTCCGCTACCGCAACCCGGTAATAGATGAAAAAACGCTGGTGATGGTCATCTCCCAGTCCGGCGAAACCGCCGATACCCTGGCAGCCCTGCGGGAGGCCAGGAAGCTGGGGGCCATGAACCTGGCCATCTGCAACGTGCTGGATTCATCCATTGCCCGTGACGCAGCCGGGGTGATCTACACCCATGCCGGTCCGGAGATCGGTGTGGCCTCCACCAAGGCCTTTGTGACCCAGTTAACTGCGCTCTACCTGTTTACCATCCGTCTTGGCCGGGCCATCGGCCGTTTGAGTGTGTCAGAGGGGCAGCAGATGATTGCCGATCTGAAGAAGGTGCCGGAACTGCTGGAGCAGACCCTGAAACTGAACGGCCAGACCGAAAAGATCGCCCGCCAGTACATGAACGCCCGTGACTTCCTCTACCTGGGCCGGGGCAGGAACTTCCCGATCGCCCTGGAAGGTGCGCTCAAACTGAAGGAGATCTCCTACATCCACGCAGAAGGCTACCCTGCCGGCGAGATGAAGCATGGCCCGATCGCCCTGATTGACGAGCATGTGCCGGTGGTGGTGCTGGTGCCGAAGAACAGTACCTACGAAAAGACCGTCTCCAACATGGAAGAGGTGGTCGCACGCAGCGGCCGGGTGATCGCCCTCTGCAGCGAAGGTGACCATGAGGTGCAGGATAAGGCCGAGGCAACGCTGCAACTACCAGGGCTTAGTGATGACCTTGACCCGATCCTGCTGTCGGTGCCGTTGCAACTGCTGGCCTACCATATTGCTGTGTTAAAAGGTACTGACGTGGATCAGCCACGCAATCTTGCCAAGAGCGTGACAGTGGAATAAACGACCTGTCCAAGAAAATGGTGAAGATGAACAGATTTTGACATAAAAACGTAACAATTATTTTGTTGACAGCTGTATATCGTTCCGTTACTTTCCGCTCACGTAAAGGGGAGTAGCCACCGGCCGGAGAAATGGCCGCCCCGTATCCGTCAATACGACCAACCGGTCCGGATATGGGACGAGAAATCGACCGCAAGACCTTTACCCAAACGATTAATTATCGTTATGGGTAAAGGTCTTTTTTGTTTTCCGGATTGTTTTTCACGAGGTGCAGCACCGCTGCCACTCAACTACACACCAGGAGGTTGTACCAATGCCATACCGTATGAAGTCAACCAACAAGGAACCGCGTAAAGAATGCAAGGACATGAAAAAAGAGAGAACAGCAAAAAACATTGTCAGTCTTACGCTATCTGACAAGGAGCGGAGAGTCATGGAACGTATTACCAAGGCAACGTCAAAAGAGGCTTCAGACGTTATCAGAGAGGCGTTCAGCTTCTGGATTTCTAGGCGTCAACGACTCTGTCTGGACGTCTAGTATACCATTCACAGGAAATAAATCGGTTATCAACAAGGCCAGAAAACTGGCAGAACCAAACTGAAAGGAGCATTAATCCATGCACTGTCCCGTCTGTCCTGAAACAAACCTGGTCATGTCGGATCGCCAGGGAGTGGAAATTGATTATTGTCCCAAATGCCGTGGCGTCTGGCTTGACCGGGGAGAGCTGGACAAGATAATCGAGCGTTCAGCAGCTCAGGAAGCATCGGCACAGCCTGTATATCAGCAGGCAGCCCAGTACCAGCAGCCTCCACAGCAGCATGGACATTATTCAGATAAACACCATGGTCACGGCCATGGCTACCGGTACAAGAAAAAGAAATCGTTTCTGGAAGAGCTTTTTGATTAATGCCCAGTTCCCTGGTGGCAGAAAAGCCATCAGGGAACTTACAAGAAAAGGATACTCTCATGTCTTCTCATGTCGTCTTGTGGGGCGCATTTACGCTGTTGGTGGTTGTCATGTTGGCCGTTGATCTGGGCATGAACCGCAAGAGCCATCAGGTGTCATTCAAAGAGGCACTGGGTTGGAGCCTGGTCTGGGTGGGGCTTGCCCTGGTATTTAATGTCGGCATCTACTTTATGATGGGCAAGCAACCGGCCCTTGAGTTCCTGACCGGCTACCTGATTGAAAAGTCGCTCTCGGTTGACAACCTGTTTGTCTTCATCATGATCTTTACGGTCTTTGGCGTTAAGGGAGAGCTCCAGGCACGGGTGTTGAAGTGGGGTATCCTGGGCGCCCTGGTCATGCGGGTAGTCTTCATCTTTGTGGGGGCTGAACTGCTGCAGCGCTTTCAGTGGCTGTTCTATATTTTTGGCGCGATACTGCTCTACACCGCCTGGAAGATGGCCTTTGGCCCCAGCCATGAAATGGATCCGGACAAAAACATTATCGTGCGTTTTGCCCGCAAGTTCCTGCCGATGACCAGAAAGATCAGGGGAGACTGGTTTTTTACCCGGCGTCTGCAACTCTGGGTGGCCAGCCCGCTGTTTATGGTGCTGCTGGTGGTGGAGGCAAGTGACCTGGTCTTTGCACTTGATTCCATACCGGCTATTTTTGCGATTACCCTTGACCCGTTCATTGTGCTGACCTCCAATGTCTTTGCCATCATGGGACTACGGTCGCTGTACTTTCTGCTGGCCGGTGTGATGGGGATGTTTATTTACTTGAAGTACGGCATCTCCTTTATCCTCGGATTTGTAGGCATCAAGATGATCCTGATCATGCTGGGGATGCATATACCGGTTGCACTGTCACTAGGCATTATTGTGCTGAGTCTGCTGGTGGCGGTGGTGGCATCGCTACTCTCGGCAAAAAATACGATTAACCTTGCCAGCCAAGAGGCTGGATAACAGAACAAAACAAGTTGCCTTAAATTTAATGGACGCTGGAAGGAGATCATCAAGGACAAGCTGAATGCCATCAAGGTATTAAAATGCTGATAACAGGGAGGTAGTCAAAATGGCAATGGATGTAATCGATTATGAGATCTTTGGTTCAGAGATGCAGTTTGTAGAGGTGGAGCTTGATCCGGGTGAGGCAGCCATCGGTGAGGCCGGGGTCATGATGTACATGCAGGATGGCATCCAGATGGACACGGTCTTTGGCGACGGGTCCCAGCAGACAAGCGGTTTCATGGGCAAGCTGCTGGGGGCCGGCAAGCGGTTGCTGACTGGTGAAAGTCTGTTCACCACTGTCTTTCACAACGAGAGCAGCGGCAAGCGGCGGGTGGCCTTTGCAGCCCCCTATCCCGGCAAGATTGTGCCTGTCCAACTGACTGATGTCGGCGGCACGCTGATCTGCCAGAAGGACTCATTCCTCTGTGCCGCCAAAGGGGTCTCCCTTGGCATCGCCTTTCAGAAAAAGATCGGCACCGGCCTGTTCGGGGGTGAAGGCTTTATCATGCAGAAGCTTGACGGCGACGGCATGGCGTTTATCCATGCGGGCGGCACCCTGCACGAACGGACACTTGCCCCTGGGGAAACGCTGCGTGTTGATACCGGCTGCGTGGTGGCATTTCAGCCGTCGGTTGATTTTGATATCCAGTTTGTCGGCAAGATCAAGTCGGCCGTCTTTGGCGGCGAAGGCCTGTTCTTTGCCACCTTAAGCGGGCCGGGCAAGATCTGGCTGCAGTCCCTGCCGCTGTCCCGTCTGGCAAACCGGATCGTCATGTCGGCTCCGGCAACAGGCGGGCGTTCAGCCGATCAGAACTCACTGCTTGGTGCCGGTGTACTGGGGGGCATCCTTGGCAGTAGTGATGACTGACAGTCCATTCATCGGCAGGCTTTTTGGTCCGGGAATACCGGGGGCCGGGGTTGTAGCCGGAGCCGTCTGGGAACAGTCCGGGCGCTTGCGGATAACAACGTTGGATGCAGGGCACAGCCCCCTGTATGCCGAACAACCGTCCCTGACCAGCGGCGGGTTTAATGCCGAAGGGATCAGGATAGCATGGCAGGATGGCGAAGCATGCTGGGTATTTATTGTTGATGCAGGAGAAGAACAGGCCCGTTGCACAGCCACAGCGCCGCCTCAGATCAGCGGACAGCTAAACAGCACAACACGGGAACATAACCGTCTGGAGCGCCGCTTTAAAATAGGCGGCGCTCTGCTTGCTTTTTCGATACTGCTGCCGCTGTTGCTGATAAGTCTGTTTCTGGCGAACCGGGAGAGTGTCGCCGCCTGGGTGGTACAGCGTATCCCGGTGTCCCACGAGGCACGTCTGGGCGATCTGCTGCTGGCCCAGACCCGGCTGCAGATGAAGCTGATCGAAAACGGGCCTGACATTGCTGCCATCCGGGCTATCGGCAGCAAACTTACCGCAGGCTCCGTCCACCGCTACCGCTGGTTTGTTGCGGAGCGGCCGGAGGTCAACGCCTTTGCCGCTCCCGGCGGTGTGGTGGTGGTTTTCAGGGGATTGCTGAATGCTGCAGAAACCCCGGAAGAGCTTGCCGGTGTGCTGGCCCATGAGGTTGCCCACGCTGAACTGCGCCACAGCCTGCAGGGGATGGTCAAGAGTCTGGGGCTGCGTGCCGCTGCCAGCATGGCCTTTGGCGACATCTCTGACAGCGTTTTCACTGATGCGGCAACCCGGCTTACTGAACTCAGGTTTTCCCGTGATGCCGAACGGGAGGCTGATGCAAACGGTCTGCAGCGTCTGGTTGCTGCCCGTATCTCGCCGGAAGGGATGGTCCGTTTTTACGAGCGTCTGGCCTCAGAAAAGCGTTCTTCCCCCCCAGCCCTGCTTTCCACCCACCCGTCATCCGGTGAACGGCTGGAATGGCTGCGCCGGGAGGTTGCGGGGCTCTCCGGCCCCTGGCAGCCGCTACAGGTTGGTCTTGGCAGCAACAAACATTGATACCCTACTGCACACAAAGGACTCGTTATGTTTAAAAATCGTCTCACGCCAATCCTGTTTGCACTTTTTATCATTGTGCCGGCGCTGACCTATTTGCTTGCCTACTACACTGACTGGCTGTTTTTCGTTGAAACCGGTTTTGCATCGGTTTTCACCACAAAACTGTATGCCCAGACCGGGATAGGGGTGCTGTTCGGTGGGCTTCTGTTCGCTTTTCTGGTGCCCAACCTGCTGTATGCCAACAGGGCGGAGTTCCCCCACGCCGGAGAGTACATAGAGGCCGGTGCCATCCGGTTGCAGCGTAATCAAACCTTACCGATGATCAGGCCGATCGGCGTGCTGATTGCTGCCGGAATTGCACTGTTTGTGGGGCAGTTTGGCGCACTGCAATGGGAAAACGTCCTGCTGTTCATCAACAGGGTCAGCGTTGGCACAACTGATCCGGTTATCGGCAAGGATATCGGTTTTTACCTGTTCAGCCTGCCGCTACTGGAGATACTCAGGGGCTACCTGAACTTCATGCTGCTGGCAACGCTGCTGGTAACGCTGCTGGTCTACTACATCCGGGGCGGTATCGCGTTAACCCTGCGTGGTCTGCTGATTGCCCAGCAGGTACGCCGACATACGGCAATCCTGCTGGCCCTCTTCTCCTGTGTGATTGCCGCTGGTTTCTATCTGGAAGGGTTCGGCCTGCTGTACGGCAACAAAGGTGCCTTCTATGGCGCTGGCTATGTTGATGTCAATGTCCGTCTGACCACACTCACCACTTTGGCCTTTATTACCCCTGTGGCAGGTCTGCTACTGGCATTCGGGCTCTGGAAAGGGACCTGGCGGCTGGTGCTGCTGCCTCCGATTGTTGTTGTGGCAGCCTATATGATCGGCATGCGCGGCTATCCTGCACTGCTGCAGAAATTCAAGGTGGCCCCTAACGAGCTTGCCCTTGAAACCCCCTACATTGAGCACAACATCAACTTTACCCGCTTTGGCTATGATCTGAAAAAGATCGAAACCGTACCGTTTGATGTTGACACCAGGCTTTCAGCTGCCGAGATCGCCAACAACGACGCCACCATCAAGAACATCAGGCTCTGGGATCATGCCCCGCTGCTCAAGACCTACAGCCAGTTGCAGCAGATCCGTACCTATTACAAGTTTTTTGATGTAGACAATGATCGCTACATGGTTAATGGCCAGTACAGCCAGGTCATGCTTTCCCCCCGTGAACTTTCCTACGCTGATCTACCCAGCAAAAACTGGATCAACGAGCGGTTGATCTTTACTCACGGTAACGGCATCACCATGGGGCCGGTCAGCCGGATCAGCAAAGAAGGGTTGCCGGAGTTCTATATCAAGGATATTCCTGCAGTCAGTCTGGCAGACATCAAGGTCACCCGCCCGGAAATCTACTTTGGCGAACTGTCCAACGACTACGTCATCGTCAAGACCAGGGTGCCGGAATTCAGTTACCCGACAGCCACCGGGAACATCAACACCACCTACAACGGCAAGGGCGGTGTAGCGGTTGACTCTCTGCTGAAGAAAGCGCTTTTTGCCGCCCATTTCAGAACCGAAAAGATTGTGCTGTCGTCGGATATCACCAGCGAAAGCCGAATACTCTACAACCGGAACATCAGCAAGCGGGTCAAGGAGCTGGCGCCGTTTCTTCGTTTTGATGCTGATCCCTACATGGTGGTGGACGACAAAGGCAAGCTGAAATGGATCATTGATGCCTACACCCACTCCTACCGCCTGCCCTATTCAAAACCGCTGAAAGGCGGCATCAACTACATGCGGAACTCGGTCAAGGCGGTGGTTGACGCCTACGACGGTGCTGTTGATTTTTACATCAGTGATCCTGATGACGTTCTGCTGAAAGTCTATGCGAAGATATTCCCTGCGCTGTTCAAGCCGATGGCTGCCATGCCGGACGGACTAAAAACCCATGTCCGTTATTCCCACCAGTTCCTGCAGGTACAGGCAGCCATGTTCAGCACCTACCATATGACCGACCCGAAGGTGTTCTATAACAAGGAAAACCTCTGGGAAATACCGGTGCTTGGCGAGAAACAGATGGAGCCGTACTACACCATCATGAAGCTGCCGGGGGAAAAGAAGGAGGAGTACATCCTGCTACTACCGTTCAGTCCTTCAAAACGGGATAACCTTGCCGCCTGGCTGACTGCCCGCTGTGACGGAGAAAACTATGGCAAGATCAAGGCCTACACCTTCCCCCGGGATCGCCTGATCTACGGACCGAAACAGATTGATGCCCGGATCAATCAGGACTCCTACATCTCTCAGCAACTGACCCTCTGGAACCAGCGCGGCTCAGAGGTTATCCGCGGCAGCATGCTGGTGATACCGATTGAAAAGTCATTGCTTTATGTACAGCCGCTGTTCCTGGCTGCCGATAAATCCGGTCTGCCTGAACTGCGCCGGGTTATCGTTGCCTTTGGCGACGAAGTAGTGATGGAGGAGACTCTGGAGCTGGCCCTGCAGCGGATCTTTGGCGGCAAGCGTCCTGCTGCTGCCACGGCAACCCAGAGCACCGCACCAGACGCCAAGGCATTACCGTCCACGCTGGCTAAAGAAGCGATGAGTCTCTACGAGCGGGCAATTAACATGCAGCGTCAAGGTAACTGGAGCGGTTACGGCGAAGAACTGCGCAAGCTGGAGCAGGTGCTCAAGCAGTTGGCCAAATAAATCCAAGCGCAAGGGAACATTATGAGACGACCTGTTGTTATCAGCAATCTGCTGGCTATACTTGCTGTCTGTGCAGTTTTGTACTTCCATCTGGTGCCGGCAGTTTTTGCCGGTCTGGCGGTGTATGTACTTACCCTGAAGCTTGCCCGACACCTGCCGCGCAACATGAATCGTTTTGCCCACAGGGTTGCCCTGGGGGTCGTTGTTGTCTGTGTTATCTCCTGTCTGACTAGTGTTGGTGCTCTGATTTGGTCATACGTCAGCAGCAGTCAGGCTATTGCGGCATTATTGACAACAGTGGTTGATACCCTTGAAAGCCTCCGTAAAACGCTTCCTGCACAAATAGCGGAAGCCTTGCCGGCAACTATTGAAGATTTACATCAACACCTGGTTTCGCTGCTGGGGGTTCATGCCCAGAAAATTTCCATAGTCGGGCTGGAGGGGATCAAATATCTGGCACATATTATCCTGGGGATGGTGGTTGGCGGTATGGCTGCCGTGCATCACTTCAATGAACATGAAAAGGTTCCACCCTTTATCAGTGCCATGCGTACAAGGCTGGGAAACCTTGCCATCGCCTTTGACAAGGTGGTTTTTGCCCAGGTAAAGATCTCTGGCCTCAATGCAGCCCTAACTGCAGTCTACCTGCTTGTTGCCCTGCCGTTATTCGGCATTCATCTGCCCATGGCATCAATACTGGTTTTACTGACGTTTGCAGTCGGAATGCTACCGGTGGTGGGTAACCTGGTTTCAAACTCAGTGATAGTCGTAATCAGTCTTGGTATTTCATTGGGGGTGGGTGTTGCTTCACTGCTGTTTCTGGTGCTGATACACAAGGCTGAGTATTTTATGAATGCCAGAATCGTCGGGCATGAGGTGCAGGCAACCGCATGGGAGCTGTTGAGCGCCATGCTGCTTCTGGAGGCGGTCTTTGGTATTGCCGGACTGGTGGCGGCGCCGGTGGTATATGCCTGGTTAAAGGCAGAGGTAAAAGCGCAAGGAATGATCTAGATCTATGTTGCACTCCAAACTTGGAATTTGCGTGATCAAAAAGTTTACCGGCTGTTTCCATGTCCTGAGTGTAGTGTTTTGATAAAAATCCGCTGCACGTGAGACGTACTGATTATTTGATGGAGTCGATGGTTCAAAAAAATCACATCGGGGCAGTTATAACCTCTGTAACTGCCGCCCTTGCCACATTTTCCTTCCTTTTGTTGTGTGGTGACCTCATTACATGACTTTGCGTTTGCGTTTGTCGCCGGGAAACTAGTGGCGATTCAACGGTTACTTCAAATCCTGATCCAGCCTGGAAGTTTGAGGCTGATGATATTGTGCTCATAATGGGTAAGTCTGATCAGCTGGTCTTTGCTGCTCATCTGTTTGAAGGGTAGGGAAGGAGATGTCGTGCTTCGCAAGGCAGAGGAAAGCTGCTGTTGAAAACTGGAGGCAACCTCTATATACTGCATCCATACATCTGACATTGAAGAGTACCAAACCTTGATTTTACTTTCAGCTCCCAACGTAATCTGTAATCAAAAAGCCCTCCCTCTGTATCCGGTTTCTAGCTTTAATACTATACGTATACCTGTTGAAAGCGTAAAGTGCTGATATTATGGAGCCGATAGTTTCTAGCTTTAATAAAAAGTCACAGATGCGTGTAAGCCACCGGCTGGTGCTGGTGGCTTTTTTTACCGTCCTGATAACAGGTGGCTGGCTCATCTGGGAGATTGATACAGTTGATCATCCTGCCGCATCTCCAATTGACAAGGCTCAGGAGGATTTGTCCAGGATCGAGTATCCCAGCCAGAAAGGGATGCGTTGGCATCCCCGTTTTATCCGTCCCCATGAGACCCTTGAATCGCTCTACGGTAAGGATTGGATCTGGGTGGCCCGCTTTAACCGGGTTGACCGGCGGCATGTCTATCCCGGCATGACCATCAAAGAGCCGGAGCGGATGGAAGATATTCGGGGTTATACGCCGTTGCCAAAAGAGCTTCCCGAGGCAAAGGCCCATCGTAAATACATCCTGCTGGATCTCACGGAACAGTGGATCGGCGCCTATGAACGTGGTGTGCTGAAGTTTTCCATGCCTGCAGCCACTGGAAAGGCCGGCACGGAAACCCCGGTTGGTACCTTCAGGATCAGTGCCCGCCATCAGACCCACACCTCTTCGCTGTATAAGATCAACGGTGAAGAAGGGGATCAGTATCCGATGGACTATGCCCTGCGTTTCCATATTGATGAAAAAAATGTCGGCTACTATATCCATGCCCGTGACCTGCCGGGTAGGCCGGCTTCCCATGGTTGCGTCGGCCTGTATGATGAAGAGATGCAGGAACGCACCTTTGGTACGCCGGAAGAGCCGGTTCTGGTGGATTCCCGCAAGATGTATGAATGGGCGGCACCAGATAGTGAATACGGCGATGATTACGGCGATTTTGAAGAGATCGATAATGGTCCGACCCTTGAGGTGCGGGGTAGCCTGCCGGTATACCGCTAAGTTGAGCCTCTTTCAAAACTACTGCGAGGCCGTCTACTACGTTGCGCGGTGCTCGCTCCTTCGCCTAACGATTTTTGTTGTGTCTCGGTTGCTGCGCGCCGTGCGCCGTGTATCCGGCTTTCCTCATGACGTTTTGAAAGAGGCTCGGTTGTTGGTGTTTTTTCTTTTCCTTACGGTTGTACTGGGCTAGTATGACACGTTATTTTATTTCAATTCGAGGCACCTATCTGTGGATAAACTGATTATTAACGGCGGCAGGAAGCTGAAGGGCGAGGTCACGGTCAGCGGCTCCAAGAACGCCTCCCTGCCGATCTGTATTGCGGCTGTCCTGGCTCCCGGAGTCAGCACCATCACCAATGTCCCCCGTCTGCGCGACATTACTACCACGGCAAACCTGCTGGAATCTCTTGGCGCAACCATTGAGCGTCACGAAAATACCATGCGGATTGATGCCGGTACCATTAATACCGTTGAAGCAACCTATGACCTGGTCAAGACCATGCGGGCCTCAGTGCTGGTGCTGGGACCGTTGCTGGCCCGCTTTGGCCGCTCACGGGTCTCACTGCCCGGCGGCTGTGCCATCGGTGCCCGTCCGATTGATCAGCACCTGAAGGGGTTGAAGGCGTTGGGTGCCGAGATCAGGCTGGAACATGGCTATGTTGAGGCGATCGCCAAGAAGGGGCTGAAAGGTGCCCGGATCAACTTTGATGTCTCTACCGTGGGGGGGACTGAACATCTGATGATGGCTGCGGCCATTGCCAAAGGTGAAAGTATTCTGGAAAATGCTGCCCGTGAGCCTGAGATCGCTGATCTGGCTGATTATCTGAACCGGATGGGTGCCAAGGTTGAGGGGGCCGGTACTGACACGATCCGTATTCAGGGGGTGCATGAGTTGACCCCGGCAGCCTACGAGGTGATGCCGGACCGGATTGAGGCCGGTACCTTCATGTGTGCTGCTGCCATTACCGGCGGTGATGTCAAGATCAACGGCATGAAGCTGGAGCATCTGGATGCCCTGACCTTCAAGCTGATGGATGCCGGTGTGGAGATCACCAACCGCGACGGTGTGGTGCGGGTTAAAGGACCCAAGCGACCCCAGGCGGTCAATATCAAGACCCGCCCCTATCCCGGCTTTGCCACTGACATGCAGGCCCAGTTCATGGCGTTGATGTGCGTTGCCGAGGGGGCCAGCGTGATCTCCGAAAACATCTTTGAGAACCGCTTTATGCACGTCTCTGAACTGCTCCGTTTTGGCGCCGACATTACGGTGGAGGGCAATTCCGCCACGGTCAAAGGGGTCAAGAAACTGTCCGGTGCGCCGGTCATGGCAACTGACCTGCGGGCCTCAGCCTGTCTGGTGCTGGCTGGTCTGGCAGCTGAAGGGACCACTGAAATTCAGCGGATTTATCATCTGGATCGTGGTTACGAGCAGATCGAAACCAAGCTTGCCGGTCTGGGGGCTGATATCCAGCGGGTGTCTGAGCCATGAACAATCAACTGACCATTGCCATCCCCAAGGGGCGTATCCTGACCGAGTCGATTGAGTTGTTTGCCAAGATCGGCATCCATCTTGAGAGCATGCTGGAGGACTCCCGCAAGTTGATCTTTGAGTACCCTGAGCAGAATCTGCGTGCCTTGATCGTCCGGGCCACTGATGTCCCCACCTATGTGGAGTATGGCTGTGCCGACCTGGGGATTGTGGGCAAGGATACCCTGCTGGAGCAGGACAAAGACCTCTACGAACCGCTGGATCTCAAGTTTGGCTACTGCCGGATGATGGTGGCGGAACCGGCTAATCTGGCTAAAAGCGATGATCCCGGCCGCTGGTCCCATATCCGGGTGGCCACCAAATACCCCCATGTGGCAGAGAAGTATTTTGCCTCCAAAGGGGTGCAGGCCGAGATCATCAAACTGTACGGTTCCATTGAACTGGGGCCGCTGGTGGGACTGTCCGAACGGATTGTGGACCTGGTCTCCACCGGAGAGACCCTGCGTCAGAACGGGCTGGTGGAGGTTGAAACCATTGCCGAGATCACCACTCGCCTGGTGGTGAACCGGGCCTCGCTCAAGACCAAGCATCAGCGGATTCGCGGCATTATTGACGGTCTTGAGCAGGTACTTGCCAACAAGGAGTAAGAACGTGTTGTTTCTTGATATCAATGAGACTGATTTTGATACCCGTTTTGCTGCCATCCTGGCCCGCGGGGAGGAGACCTCGCTGCAGGTGACCGAGGTGGTGCGGGGGATTATCAAGGATATCCGCAGCAGTGGCGATGATGCCCTGCTGGAGTATACCAATCGTTTTGACCGGCTGGGGCTGGCCGATGCTGCTGGTCTGGAAATAACCGCTGCCGAGATCGAGGCTGCGGTTGCTGCTGTTCCTGCTGATGATCTGGCTGCCCTGCAACTGGCGGTTGAGCGGGTGGCCCGTTTCCATGAAAAGCAGAAGCAACAGACCTGGCTATCAACCGAAGAAAGTGACATCCTGCTGGGCCAGAAGGTGACACCGCTGAACCGGGTCGGCATCTATGTGCCGGGCGGCAAGGCCAGTTATCCCAGCAGCGTGATCATGAACGCCGTACCGGCCAAGGTGGCCGGGGTGCGGGAGATCATCATGGTCTGCCCCACACCGGGTAATGAGATCAATCCGGCGGTGCTGGCTGCAGCAAAACTTGCCGGTGTTGACCGGATCTTCCGGGTCGGTGGAGCCCAGGCAGTGGCTGCCCTGGCCTATGGTACCGCCAGCATTCCCAAGGTGGATAAGATCACCGGACCGGGCAATATCTATGTGGCCACTGCCAAGCAGCTGGTCTTTGGTCAGGTGGGGATCGACATGATCGCCGGTCCCAGCGAGATCCTGGTGATTAACGACGGCACCGGCAATCCGGCCCATATTGCAGCAGACCTGCTGTCACAGGCTGAGCATGATGAGCTGGCCTCCTCGATCCTGATCACCACTGACCGTGGTTTTGGCGAAAAGGTCGCAGCCGAGGTGGAACGTCAGCTGGCGCTGCTCTCCCGCGAATCCATTGCACGGGCATCCTGGGATAAATTCGGTGCCGTGATCGTGGCAGGCTCGATTGCAGAGGCTGCAGCATTCTCTAACCGGATTGCACCTGAGCACCTTGAGCTGGCGGTGGCTGATCCGTTCGGCCTGCTGCCCTTGATCGACAATGCCGGGGCGATCTTTATGGGACACTGGACCCCTGAGGCAGCCGGAGATTATCTGGCAGGCCCCAACCACACCCTGCCCACCGGCGGCACTGCCCGCTTCTTCTCACCGCTGTCGGTGGATGACTTTGTCAAGAAATCCTCCATTATCAGCTTCTCTGAGCAGGGGTTGAAGCGGCTGGGGGACCGGATCGTGCAGATTGCCGGGCTGGAAGGGCTTGAGGCCCATGCGAGGTCGGTGAGTCTAAGGTTGGAGGAGAGCAAATGAATCCACTACGCCCCTCCATCGCCAATATGGCCGGTTATGTACCCGGCTTTCAGCCACCGGACATCGCTTCCTGGATCAAGCTGAACACCAATGAGAATCCCTATCCGCCGTCGCCCAAGGTCAAAGAGGCGATTCTGGCTGAGCTGGGTGATGACGCTGCTTTACTGCGGACTTACCCCAGCGCCTCCAGCGAGAAGCTGCGTGAAGCAGCAGCTGCACTGTACGGTTTTGACCCTTCCTGGATCATTATGGCCAATGGCTCTGATGAGGTGCTGAATAATCTGATCCGGGCCTGTGCCGGTGAAGGAGAGGAGATCGCCTATGTGCATCCTTCCTACTCCTACTACGCTACCCTGGCCGAGATTCAGGGGGCCAAGGTACGCACCTTCGGCCTGACTGATGACTTCAGGATTGCTGATTTTCCTGAGCGCTACAGCGGCAGGCTGTTTTTTCTGACCACCCCCAACTCGCCGCTGGGGTTTGCTTTTCCGCTTTCCTATGTGGAGGAACTGGCAACCCGCTGCGATGGCCTGCTGGTGGTGGACGAGGCCTATGCCGACTTTAATGACTGCAATGCACTTGATCTGGTCAGGCGCTATCCCAATGTAGTGATTACCCGCACCCTGTCAAAGAGTTATGCCCTGGCCGGCATGCGGCTTGGTCTGGCCATCGCCCGGCCTGAGATTGTTGCTGCCCTGGACAAGATTCGTGATCACTATAACTTGGATCGCCTGGCCCAGGCCGCCTGTGTAGCGGCCCTTCAGGATCAGGATTATTTCAAAAAGCGGCGGGATCAGGTGGTGGCGACCCGGAAGTTTTTTGTAACAGAGTTGCAATCTTTGGGATATACGGTATTAGAATCTGCCGGTAACTTTGTTTTCGCATCACCACCGGACCGGAATGGACGGCGCGTCTATGATGGTCTGTATGCCCGTAAAATCCTGGTGCGTCATTTCAGTGATCCGTTACTGGCGCACGGGCTGCGGATTTCAATCGGCACCCGCGAAGAGATGGAGCAGACCCTGGGCGCGCTCAGGGAGATCGGTTAACAAGGAGGAGTAGCATGCAGCTTTCTGAGATGCACACCCGTTGTGGCCAATGTCATTTCAACTACTCACGGATTGATACCGAGGCCTGGGGACGTTTCAGCTCCCGCCGGATCATGTGCCCCATCTGTGGCTGGACTGTGTATGAGGAGCACCGTTGGGACGAGAGTGGTGAGTCTGTGCTGATGAAGAGAAACGAGGCCCAGGGATTCGGAGCCTACCGTCTGATTCCGCCGGGTGGCTACACCGGTTACAATGCCTTTCACTCAGAGCCGCCTCCAGAGGTGCTCAATAATATCAAGGAACTTTTGACTGAAAAAGGCTGGAAGGGCTACCTTTCGGTTTGGGACAGTAAAGAGAAAAAGGCGAAGCTGGTGACCGGGCACCCCCTGAACAAGTTTGATCTGGCAGGGGTCAATGGCAGCAAGTGAGGAACAGTATGAAACGAACGGCAGAGATTGATCGCAGTACCTCGGAAACTAGGATTCATCTTAAGCTGACAATTGACGGTACCGGCCTGTCAGCGATCCGGACCACGGTTCCGTTTCTTGATCACATGTTGCATCTGTTTGCCCGGCATGGTCTGTTTGATCTGACGGTTGAGGCTCAGGGGGATATTGATATCGATTTTCACCACACGGTTGAAGATATCGGGATTGTACTGGGCGAGGCGTTCCGGCAGGCCCTGGGAGATAAAAAGGGGATTGTCCGTTACGGCACGGCCCGGATTCCGATGGATGAAACGCTGGCTGATGTGACGGTGGATCTGTCAGGGCGTCCCTATCTGGTCTATAATGTGGACCTGCCCAAGGTCAAGGTGGGGGAGTTTGATGCAGAGCTGGCCCGTGAATTTTTTCAGGCCTTTGCCAATAACTGCGGCTGTAACCTGCACCTGAACCTACTGTATGGGGAGAATGTTCACCATATTATTGAGGCCTGTTTTAAAGGGTTTGGCAGGTCTCTGGACAGTGCCACCCGTCAGGATGCACGTCTGCACGGGGTCATGTCCACCAAGGGGGTTCTGTAGTTTTTTAGCCGGATCCGTACACACAAAGAGGGGCAGCCTGTTCAGGACTGCCCCTCTTTGTGTGTCAAACAGTTTTGAACTCTACTTCACTTCCTTCAATATCACCCTGGCCTTTTTGGCCTCATCACTCTTGGGATAATCGCCAATCAGCCGCTTTAACAGGTATTGAGTGCTCTTCAGGTCTTTTAGCGCCTTAAACGACAAGGCCTGCTTCAGCATGGCAGCCGGTGCCTTTTCTTTTTTGGGATACTGCTTGACCACTTCCTGGAACTCAAGGATGGCCTGTTCGTAGTTCTTTTCACCATAATAGGTCTCGCCGATCCAGTAGCGGGCATTGGGTACCAGGTCATGGCCGGGGTTTTTTTCGATAAAGCTGGTCAGCTGGGTACGGGCGCTGGGCATGTCACCACCCTTAAAGGACTCAAGCCCTTTCAGGTACAAGGCATCGGCTGTTGCCTCTTTGCCGGGGGCGGAACCGTTTTGAGCAAACTCTTTCATCCGTTTGTTCAGCTCGTCCACGGCGACCTGCAACTTGACGATCCGGTCTTCAAGCGCCACGATCCGGCGGTCTGAATCTTCACGGTAGCGGGCCAGTTCTTCGACAGGCTTTTTGATGGCCAGCCCTTGGTCATCAAGTTTACCGGCCATCAGTTGGAGGTCTGTCTTAAGGCTGTCCAGGTTTGCCTGAAGGTCGGCATCCCCCTTGCGTAGTGCTGCAAAATCAGACTTGAAGGTCTTTTCTCCCTCCCTCGCCGTACCCAGATCTTTTTCAATGGTATAAATGCGATTCTTGGTTTCATCGACATCACGGCGTACCGCTTCAACAGAACCTGTTGAGGCACAGCCCCCTGTCAACGCCAGCATCAGACAGCCGGATAGAATCCAGACTAGTTTCATTAGGTGCCCCCTGTGGATGACTAACATTGTGTGATTGAACTTTATACCATGCAGCCTCTTGTGTTGACAAGCGTGCCGTTGGCCTGTTGTGTACTTTTCAATTGACAAACAGGGCGGATTCTTTTAACTATTTTTCGTTTGAGTTTTGGCAGGTTAACGTCGTTCGTGCGTTTATTACATTCAGGAGGTTTGGTATGGAACAGTATGCAGTTTACTTCGCCCTGGCCTGCGCCGTGGCAGCCGTTATCTACGGTCTGGTTTCGGCACAGTGGATCCTGGGGCTGCCCCAGGGCAATGAGCGGATGAAGCAGATCGCAGCAGCGATTCAGGAAGGCGCCAGCGCCTACATGAAGCGTCAGTACACCATTATTGCCGTTGTTGGTGTGATTATGTTCGTTGCCCTCTTTGCCACCCTGGGCTGGAAAACCGCAGTCGGTTTTGCTGTTGGTGCCATTTTCTCCGGTCTGACCGGCTTTATCGGCATGTTTGTCTCGGTGCGGGCCAACATCCGCACCACTGAGGCTGCCAAATCAGGTATCCATAAGGCCCTGAACGTTGCCTTCAAAGGCGGTGCCATCACCGGTATGCTGGTGGTCGGTCTGGGCCTGCTGGGGGTCGCCGGTTACTACTTCACCCTGCAAAAGCTGATGCCGGGTGCACCGGTCAAGGATGTGGTCAGTCAGCTGGTAGGTCTGGGCTTTGGCGGTTCGCTGATTTCAATCTTTGCCCGTCTGGGGGGCGGTATCTTCACCAAGGGCGCTGACGTCGGCGCTGACCTGGTGGGTAAGGTTGAAGCCGGTATTCCTGAGGACGATCCCCGTAACCCGGCAGTTATCGCAGATAACGTTGGTGACAACGTCGGTGACTGCGCCGGTATGGCTGCCGACCTGTTCGAGACTTACGCTGTTACGCTGATTGCCGCCATGCTGCTGGGTGCCATAGCTTTCAATAACTTTGCCGGCGCTGTCAGCTACCCCCTGATTCTGGGCGGTATCTCCATCATCGCCTCCATCATCGGTACTTTCTTTGTCAAGCTGGGTGCCAGCCAGAAGATCATGCCGGCTCTCTATAAAGGTCTGATCGCTTCAGGTGTACTTGCCTGTATCGCTTTTTACTTTGTTACCGTCCAGATGTTCCCTGCAGGTAACCCCACCGGTTACTCGGCCACCAACATCTTTATTTCAGCCATTGTTGGTCTGGTGGTAACCGGTGCCATCTTCTGGATTACCGAGTACTACACCGCCACTGAATACGGTCCGGTCAAGCATATTGCCCAGGCTTCCACCACCGGCCACGCCACCAACATCATCGCCGGTCTTGGTGTCTCCATGAAGTCTACTGCTGCACCGGTAATTGTAATCGCCGCCGGTATCATTGTGGCCTACAAATGTGCCGGCGTGTACGGCATTGCCATTGCTGCTGTTTCCATGCTGTCGCTGACCGGTATCGTGGTTGCCATGGATGCCTATGGTCCGATCACCGATAACGCCGGTGGTATTGCTGAAATGGCGGAACTGGATGATTCAGTCCGTGCGGTAACCGATCCGCTGGATGCGGTTGGTAATACCACCAAGGCGGTTACCAAAGGCTATGCCATCGGTTCAGCCGGTCTGGCTGCGGTGATTCTGTTCACCTCCTATGTGGATGAGCTGAAGGCTGCCGGTAAGGCGATCGATTTCAGTTTGTCTGATCCGTACATCATCGTCGGCCTGTTCCTGGGCGGGATGCTGCCCTACTACTTTGCTGCCCAGTGTATGGAAGCGGTGGGCAAGGCCGGCGGATCGGTTGTTGAGGAAGTGCGTCGTCAGTTCCGCGAGATCCCCGGTATTATGGAAGGTACCGGTAAGCCGGACTATGCCTCCTGTGTTGATATCGTCACCAAGACGGCTTTGAAGGAGATGATCATTCCGGGTATCATTCCGATCGCTGCCCCGATCATCATCGGCTTTACCCTGGGGCCCAAGGCCCTGGGTGGTGTGATCGTCGGCACGATCGTTACCGGTATCTTTGTGGCCATCTCCATGACCACCGGTGGCGGTGCCTGGGATAACGCCAAGAAGTACATTGAAGACGGGTATTTCGGCGGCAAGGGAGGCGATGCCCATAAGGCAGCTGTTACCGGCGACACCGTCGGCGACCCCTACAAGGATACTGCCGGTCCTGCGGTTAACCCGATGATCAAGATCATCAACATTGTTTCCCTGATGATTGTGCCGCTGCTTGCAAAGTTGATGTAACGGCTGCAGACGGTTGGAACAGAAAAACGGCAGGGGGGTGAATTCCCCTGCCGTTTTTTTTAGTTGCGCTGTCTTTCCTGAAGCTATTCTCTTACATATGTATCAACATCGCTATCGTTTACCATCCCCATGATATGGGCATACTCTGCCTCTATCAAGGCGAAATGACCTTCTGTCTCCTTAACCACCCGCTCGAAAATCGCCTTGACCATTGGATCAACAACTCCGGCAGCAAGCTGGGTGTACTGGCCGATGCATTCCTTTTCTTCAATGAGGGCCAGCTCCATGGCTTTCTGCTCCCCCATGTCTTCGCTGATCGCTTTTTCGAGCTTTACGTAGGTAGGGTTCTTGGTGTCAACCGGGGTTGCCATAAAACTCTGTAGATCGCCAAACTCAGTCCCCTTGTAGTGATCAAAGAAGTGTTTTACATGGGTTGCCTCTTCTGCTGCCAGCATTTCCAGCACCTTCTTTGCCCGTTCATTCTTGGCCACCGATGCTGCCCTGGCGTAGAAGTCCATGCTGTCTTTTTCTGCCTTAATGGCAAGTTTCAGGGCCTCTTGAACTGAGTATTCCTTTCCCATGATTGTTCCCTCCCTAGAATGTGATGGTCTGATGAGATGGGTTATACCCGCAAATTGGAATACTGCAAGTGCTGGGGATGAAATTTTTGCTCTGTTGGCAAAAGGGCTGAGCCGCAATAAAAAAGGGTGCCAGCCTGTTGGCTGACACCCTTAGATAGTTATGGCTCCCCAGCGCGGACTCGAACCACGGACATGGTGATTAACAGTCACCCGCTCTACCGACTGAGCTACTGGGGAACAAATGAGACCGTTCTTCTAACATAGGGGTGAAAGCCGAGTCAAGCTAAAAGTGTCGCTGTTGGTATTAAAATGTATTTGACGTTGGTGTAATCTGAAAAGGTGTTGTTTGAAGTCTGCTGCAGCTGGTAAAGCCTTTTTCTTGACTTGCGTCAAAAAGCCGCTATAACTGCCTCGGCAGGATAAAAAAACAATGCAAACATATATTTATGCGGATGTTTGTATATTGATGCCTCGAGCTGAGGTTACTACACAAAGGGGGAGCAATGCATATGAAACTACGGAGTATGTTTGCACATGCAGTACTGTTGCTGGGGGTGTCTCTGGCAACCGCTGCCGTCGCTGGAAACCATGCCGAGTACGTTGGTAATGGACCTTTCAAGAATGGCCCTGAAGTGACTAAAAAATGTATCGAGTGTCACGAAAAGCAGGCCAAGGACTTTATGAAGACGAGCCATTGGACCTGGTCAAGGGAGCAGATCGTTGCCGGCAAAAAGGTCGCTGTCGGTAAGAAGGATTCCCAAAACAACTTCTGCCTTAACCTGCCGTCGAACTATCCGCGCTGTACCAGTTGTCATGCTGGTTATGGCTGGAAGGATGGCAAATTTGACTTCAGTAAGGCAGAAAATGTCGACTGCCTGATCTGTCACGACACAACCGGAACCTACAAAAAATTCCCGGCCGGCGCAGGTCATCCGGTTTATGCCGGTGAAACGAAGGAGTTCCCTAAAGGCAAGCCGTGGCCGGCTGTTGATCTGGTCAAGGTGGCCCAATCGGTTGGTGCTCCTTCCCGTGCTACCTGTGGTGCCTGCCACTTTTATGGCGGCGGTGGAGACCGGGTAAAGCATGGTGACCTGGATAGTACCTTGACCAAGCCAACCCCTGACATAGATGTGCATATGGGCAAGCTGAACTTCACCTGTCAGTCCTGCCATAAGGGTAAGGATCATGCCATGAAGGGTGAGGCTCTGTCCGTTTCCGTTGGCACCGGTCCGCGGGCCATGAACTGTACTGACTGTCACAAGACCGAACCTCACAAGAATGCCATGTATAACAAGCACGCCAGGAAAGTGGCGTGCCAGACCTGTCATATCCAGACCTTTGCAAAGGCCAAGCCGACCAAGGTCTGGTGGGATTGGTCAACTGCCGGTAAGGATGTGAAAGACGTGCCAAAAGATCAGTATGGTGAGAAGCTGTATGACAAGATGAAGGGTGATTTCAAGTGGGAGCAGAATGTGGTGCCTACCTACTTCTGGTTTAATGGCACGGTTGACCGCCTGGTACCCGGTCAGAAGATTGACCCCTCCAAGGTGGTGAAGATTTCCGCTTCCCGCGGTGACCGTAAGGATCCGAATGCCAAGATCATGCCGTTCAAGATTATGAGGGGTAAGCAGCCGTATGACAGTATCAACAACACGCTTGCCTTTGTGAATGTCTTTGGTCCGCCCACCAGTGAGTCTGCCTACTGGGTCAAGTATGACTGGAACAAGGCGATTGAAGCGGGTATGAAGGCCGCCGGCCAGCCTTACAGCGGCAAGTATGGTTTTGTCGAGACATCAATGGTCTGGTCGGTAAACCATATGGTGTCTCCAAAAGACAAGTCGCTCAAGTGTGCTGACTGCCATGGTGACAAGGGGCGTCTGGACTGGAAGGCGCTTGGCTACAAGGGTGATCCTAAAAACCCGGCTAATCGTTAAGCCGGAATAGCTGGTGTTGTACAAACAGGCCCGCAGATGCTTCTGCGGGCCTGTTTGTGTCTGGTTTTGCCAGGTGGGGTGAACCATATAAAACTTGATTTTATAGCTGTGGATAGTGTAAGTAATTTTAGTGTCAGTGAAGTGACCTGCTCTGGAGGCCCATCTAACTAACCGATTAAAATCTGTGCAGTGAAAGAAATTTTAGCGCGACTAAAACGGTGGTTTTATGAAGAAGAAAAAAATGCTCCTCTCGCAGGAGACCATGGATATAGCTATGGTGCGTAAGGTTGAGGCGCTGTCAGGCACCTCGGTACGGCGCTGTTTTCAATGCGGCAAATGTTCTGCCGGTTGTCCCATGGCGACCTTTATGGAGCATCCGCCCAACCGGGTGGTGCGTCTGCTGCAGCTCGGGCAGTGGCAGCGGATCCTGGCCGGACGTTCAATCTGGTATTGCGCCTCCTGCGAGACCTGCTCGACCCGTTGCCCCAACAAGGTGCATCTGGCCTCGATCATGGATGCCCTGCGCAAGCTCTCCTGGGATCAGGATGGCCCATCAAAGGAAAGTTATGTCCAGCTTGCCAACAAGCTCTTTCTGCAGAATATCCGTACCTATGGCCGCCAGTATGAGATGCGGCTGGCAGCGGTCTTTAACGTCAAATCCGGTCAGTTTCTGAAGGATATGATGTTGGGACCCAAGCTCTTGACCAAAGGCAAGTTGAAAGTATTCCATCAAAAGAACAGAAATATGGCCGAGGTGGAAAAAATCTTCAGCAGGATTGAAGAGATGCGGCGTAAAGGAGAGGCGCTGTGAGCGAACTGCGTTATTCGTACTACCCCGGTTGCTCACTGCATGCCTCGGCCTCTGAGTATGATCTGTCCACCCGTGAGGTTTTCAAGGCGCTGGGGATCGGGCTTGATGAGGTGCCGGACTGGATCTGTTGTGGCGCCACCCCGGCCCATAATGTTGATGAATTGCTGTCACTCTCACTCTGTGCCAAGAATCTTGAATTGGCAGAGCAGGTGCCGGGTGATATGGCCGTGGCCTGTGCAGCCTGTTTTTCCCGCCTGAAGTTTGCCCAGCATGTGCTGAAGAAAAATGATCAGAAATTGCGTCAGGTCGAGCAGGCCATTGATGCCAAGGTGCCACTGGACCAGACTGTCAAACACCTGCTGGAGATACTGGTGCAGGATCTTGGTACTGAACGGCTGAGTCAGGCGGTCAGGAAGCCGCTTTCCGGCCTCAAGGTGGCCTGCTACTACGGCTGTCTGCTGACCCGTCCGCCGGAGGTACCCCAGCTTGATGACTGTGAGGCTCCCACCATTATGGAACGGCTGCTGCAGGCGGTAGGGGCCGAGAACGTTGACTGGACCCACCGGATGGAGTGTTGCGGTGCAAACTTCACCCTGTCCCGTCCCGGAGTGGTGCTGCAGTTGACCAATGCGGTGCTTGATTCAGCCAAGGCCGCCGGTGCCGACTGCATTATGGTTGGCTGCCCCCTCTGCCACGGTAATCTTGATATCAGACAAAAGGAGATTGAAGGCGTCTACTATCGCAGCTATGATATGCCGATCTTCTACCTGACCCAGCTGGTAGGACTTGCCCTGGGGGTTCCTGCTGATAGACTCGGCTTGGATGCCCTGATTGTCAGTCCTCAGCGGCTGCTCAGAGAAAAAATGCTGCTCTAAGGTGGATTCTATGTTGCGTTGCCTGATTGTTGAGGATGATGAATTGAGTCGTGAACTGCTGGCCCTGCAGATGGAGCCCTATGCCCAGTGCGACCTGGCGGAGAACGGGCGTGAAGGGCTTGACCGGTTTACTGCTGCGCTGAAGGCGGGTGAACCGTACCACCTGATCCTGCTGGATATTGTCATGCCGGAGATGGATGGTTTTGAAGCTGCCAAGGCGATCCGTAGCCATGAAGAAAAGCAGGGTATCAGCATTGATAAAGGGGTGCAGATTGTGGTGCTGTCATCACTCAGTACCCCCCAGGATGTAATTCAGGCCTATGTGGCAGCCCAGTCCGCTGCCCATCTGGTCAAGCCGGTACAGCCGGAAAAACTGGTCAAGACCCTGCGCAAGCTGGAGTTGATTCCTACGGAGAATGCCTAGATGTCTCGAATCGGTGTCTTTGTCTGCCATTGTGGCGAAAACATCTCCCGTACTGTTGATGTGGAACAGGTGGCGGCCCAGGCGGCCAAGATGCCGGGGGTGGCCTTTGCCACCGATTACAAGTACATGTGCTCAGACCCTGGTCAGGGGCTGCTCAAAAAGGCGATCAATGAACACCGCCTGACCCACGTGGTGGTGGCTGCCTGCTCGCCCCGTATGCATGAGCGTACCTTTCGCAAGGCGGTGGAACAGGCCGGCCTGAATCCGTTTCTGTGCGAGATGGCCAATATCCGTGAGCATTGCTCCTGGGTGCATGAAGACCGGGATGAAGCTACTCAAAAAGCAACTGAGATTGTTGGCATGCTGGTGGAGCGGGTCAAGAAAAACCGGGTGCTGCCGACCATCACCGTACCGGTCACCAAGCGGGCTCTGGTGATTGGTGGCGGCATTGCCGGTATTCAGGCGGCCCTGGATATTGCCGATGCCGGTCACCAGGTGGTGCTGGTGGAGCGGGAACCGTCCATCGGCGGTCATATGGCCCAACTCTCCGAGACCTTTCCTACCCTGGACTGTTCCCAGTGTATCATGACCCCCAAGATGGTGGACGTGGCCAACCATCCCAACATCACCATGCACACCTTCAGCGAGATTGAGCAGGTGGATGGCTATATCGGCAACTTTCAGGTCACGGTCCGCAAGAAGGCCCGCTCGGTGGATGAACAGAAATGCACCGGTTGCGGGGTCTGTATGACCAAATGCCCCCAAAAGAAGATTCCCAATTCCTTTGATCGTAATCTGGGGATGCGGACCGCCATCTATGTGCCGTTCCCCCAGGCCGTCCCCAATGTTCCGGTCATTGACCGGGATAACTGTACCATGTTCAAAAGCGGTAAGTGCGGGGTCTGTCAGAAGGTCTGTGGCCCTGGAGCGGTTAATTTTGAACAGGAGGACCGGCTGGTGGTTGAGCCGGTCGGCGCCATCGTGGTGGCCACCGGCTTTGAGCTGTACACCATTGACAAAAAGCCGGATGACTCCGCCATTGTGGGCTACGGTGAGTTTGGCTACGGTACGATTCCGGATGTGATTGACGGTCTGACCTTTGAGCGTCTGGCCTCAGCCTCCGGCCCCACCGGGGGCAAGATCCTGCGTCCCTCCGACGGCAAGGAACCCAAGCAGGTGGTCTTTATCCAGTGCGTCGGTTCCCGGGCACGGGAAAAGGGGATCTCCTACTGCTCCAAGATCTGCTGCATGTATACCGCCAAGCACACCATGCTCTACCACCATAAGGTGCATGACGGTCAGGCCTATGTCTTTTTCATGGATGCCCGGGTGCCGGGCAAGAACTACGATGAATTCTGGCGCCGGGCCATTGAAGAGGAAGAGGCGGTCTATATCCGCGGCATGGTCTCCCGGCTGTACCAGAAGGGGGACAAGATCGTGGTGATGGGCAGTGATATCGCAGTTGGTGTGCAGGTGGAGGTGGAGGCTGATCTGGTGGTGCTGGCCACAGCGGTTATGCCCCGCAAAGGTGCCGACACCCTGGCCCAGAAGCTGGGCATCTCCTACGACAAATACCACTTCTACTCCGAAGCCCATGCCAAACTGAAGCCGGTGGAGTGCGCTACTGCCGGTATCTATCTGTCCGGTGCCTGTCAGGGGCCCAAGGATATCCCGGATACGGTTTCACAAGCCTCAGCTGCGGCTGCCAAGGTGATGACCCTGTTTGCCAAGGATAAGCTGGAGCGGGAGCCGATTGTGGCCCGAGTGAAAGAAAACAGCTGCGTGGGCTGCTTTGCCTGCAAAAAGGTCTGTGCCTACGGTGCGGTGGAAGAGAAGGAGATCCGCGATCGCCAGGGCAACCTGATCAAGACCGTGGCCTATGTTAATCCCGGTGTTTGTGCCGGTTGCGGCACCTGCCAGGCCACCTGCCCCTCCAAGTCAGTTGAGCTGGATGGTTATACCGATGAGCAGATCGTTGCAATGATTGAGGCGTTGTAAAAACATTAATCCACGAAGAGCACGAAGGGACACGAAGAATATCTAAAGAACATTTAGAGGTTGGTTTTTTAGGATTTGTTTTTTCTTCGTGAATCTTCGTGTGCTTTGTGGATAAAAAGGTTTTGAATGTATGCACCCAGATAAACCAAAACACACCTTTGAGCCCAAAATCATCGCCTTCGTCTGTACCTGGTGCACCTATGCCGGGGCTGATCTGGCCGGCACCAGCCGGATGCAGTACCCGGCCAACGTGCGGGTATTGAAATTTCCCTGTACCGGGCGGATCGATCCGGTCTTCATCCTCAAGGCGTTCCAGCAGGGGGCTGATGGCGTGCTGGTCTCCGGCTGTCATCCCGGCGACTGCCACTATATTGCCGGCAACTTCCATGCCCGGCGCAGGTTTGCAGCCTTTCGCAAACTGCTCGAGTTTATCGGCGTTGACCTGAACCGGCTGCAGTTTTCCTGGGTCTCGGCTGCCGAGGGGGGCAAATGGGTTGAGGTCGTGACTGACCTGACCGAGCGGGTACGGGCCATGGGGCCGATGGTGGAGTTCAAGGATCTGGCCCTGGAGGAACAGTGGTCAGGCTCACTCAATACACCGGAACTGCAAGAGGCTTACGATGCAATCTGATACCGTAGATACCTCCTGTCATGCTGCAATTACTGAAGCGGTCCGTCATGAAGCAAGACGTATTCTGTCTGATGGCACGGTTACGGCGGTCGTCGGCTATGCTGCCAACCGTCGTAAAGGTTCCGCCCAGCCGGTTGTGATCACCTCTGCTGGCGATGCCGACAAGTTAATCTTCTCTGCAGCCTGTGTAAATAACCTTGCGGTCTACCTGACCAAGGCCAAGAAGGATGTGCCTAAAACCGGCAAACTTGCAGTTGTGGTCAAAAGCTGTGACCTCAAGGCACTGGTGGGGTTGATGGGTGAAGCACAGCTTAAGCGGGAGGATCTCTACCTGATCGGTATCCCCTGTACCGGCGTGCTGGGATCGGTTCTGCAACCTGCCGCGGTACTGACAACGGACAACATTGCATCCAAGTGCTGTGAATGTGCTGAGCGCCTGCCGCCGGGGTGTGATTTTGTACCGTCGGTGGACCTGCCCCGGCAGCTCCGGTTTGAGCAACGCTACACTGATGAAATAGCCAGGCTTGAGGCCATGTCACCGGCAGAACGCTGGGAATACTGGAAAGAGCAGTTCAGTAAATGTATCAAGTGCTATGCCTGCCGTCAGGTCTGCCCGTTTTGTTTTTGTGAACAGTGCCTCTGTGATCGCAACCGTCCCCAGATGGTGGAACAGACCCCTCGGCCTGCCGGCAACACCGCCTGGCATCTGGTACGGGCCATGCATCTGGCAGGTCGTTGCGCCGGCTGTGCCGAATGTGAGCGGGCCTGTCCGATGGATATCCCGCTTAACCTGCTGAACCGCAAGATGGCCAGGGAACTGAAGGCGCTGTTTGACAGCGAGGCGGGCTTTGAGGTACGGGACAAGGGGCCGCTGAACAGCTATGACGAGCATGATGACCAGTCGTTCATCCGTTAGAGAAAGATACTGACTATGCAGAAACAGATTACCGAAGCTAATTTTCGCCTGTTGCTGGACAGCCTGCTGTTCAAGGGGCAGCGGGTGGTGGGGCCACGCAGGTCAGGCAGTACGGTGCTGTACGAACCGTTGGCCTCGGCCTCGGACCTGGTGATTGATGAGCTGCCGCGCCGTTCAGTCAAAGAGGCTTTTTTTCCGGTCTGTGAAGATCTGCTGGAGTACTGCAAGGAAGGCCAACAGGTGCAGCTGACCGATGTTACGCCAGAGCGTTTCCCTGAGACGGTACTGATCGGGGTGCGGCCCTGTGATGCCGCAGCCGTACCGGTGCTGGATGCAGTCTTCTCCTGGGATTACAAGGATCAGTTTTTTCTGGAACGCCGGGCCAGAACCACCATCATCGGTCTGGCCTGCACCACGGCAGATGACGCATGTTTCTGTACTGCGATCGGCCTTTCTCCCCATGATCCAAAGGGGGCAGATCTGATGTTAACCCCATTGGTCGGGGGGGGCTTTCTGGTGGAGAGCCAGAGTGACAAAGGTGAGGCGTTTCTTGAAACCTGGAAGGATCGTTTTGCAGAGCCGGACGGTACACAGCCCCAGGCATTGGCTGTCCCTGCACCGCAACCGTTTGACCTGAAGAAGATCAAGGCCTGGCTGGATGAGCATTTTGAAGATGCAGCCTGGGATAGCATCGCCACCCGTTGTGTGGGTTGCGGCGCCTGTGCCTTTGTCTGTCCGGCTTGCCACTGCTTTGATATTGTGGATGAAGGATCTGAAAAGTCCGGCAAGCGCCGTAAATTCTGGGACGCCTGCGGGTTTTCAAAGTTCACCAATCATGCCTCAGGCCACAATCCTCGTGACCTGCAGCCCAAGCGCTACCGTAACCGGATTATGCATAAGTTCAAGTATTACGATGACAAGTTTGGTCAGACCCTCTGTACCGGTTGCGGGCGCTGCATCCGGGTTTGCCCGGTGGGGATCGATATTGCCGGGGTGCTGGAAGAGATAGAGGGAAAATAATTTGTCCACGAAGAACACGAAGGAACACGAAGAAAATCTTTATGGATGAGTTGATCTATAGAGAGGAAGTATTCCAAATAATTGGAGCTGCGATTGAAGTTCATAAAGAACTTGGCAGTGGTTTTTTAGAAGCTGTTTATCAGGAGGCGCTCGCATACGAACTCAGTTTGCGTAAGATTCCTTTTGTTTCGCAGCAGTCTCTCAAAATACAGTACAAAGCACACGTCTTGAACAAAGAGTATATTGCTGATCTAGTTTGCTTTAACGGCATTATTGTTGAATTGAAGGCGTTACAAAGATTAACAGGCCACGAAGAATCTCAAATCATAAACTATCTTAAGGCAACCGGAATGAGAGTTGGTCTACTCATAAATTTTGGCAGTTCAGGAAAGCTCGAATGGAAACGTCTGGTTTCATGATTTTCTCTTCGTGTATTTTCGTGCCCTTCGTGGAAAAAAAGGTTTAGCTCTATGTGTGATCATAACAAAAACATCTACCTGCCGTGCCTTGCCACCGTGGAAGAAGTCATTGATGAGACCCCTGATGTCCGTACGTTACGGCTGGTGTTTCAGGATGAACAGGTGCGGGAGAACTTCACCTTCCGGGCCGGCCAGTTTGCCGAGTACTCTGCCTTTGGTGCCGGCGAATCAACCTTCTGCATCGCCTCGTCACCGACCCGTAAAGGGTATATTGAGTGCTGTTTTCGTGCGGTTGGGCGGGTAACAGAATCGCTGCGCCGTCTTGAGGTCGGCGATACCATGGGAGTGCGTGGCCCCTATGGTAATTCATTTCCGATTGAACAGTTCTTCGGCAAGAGCCTGCTATTCGTAACCGGTGGTATCGCCCTGCCGCCTTTGCGGACCCTGATCTGGAACTGCCTGGACTGGCGGGACAAGTTTGGTGATATCACCATTGTCTATGGTGCAAGGACTGAGGCAGATCTGGTCTACAAACGTGAACTGAAAGAGTGGGAAGAGCGAAGTGACGTAAAGCTGATCAAGACGGTTGACCCCGGCGGTAATGGTCCGGGGTGGGATGGCAAGGTGGGCTTTGTGCCGACCGTGCTGGATGAACTGGCGCCATCAGCGGACAACTGCATCGCCCTGGTCTGCGGCCCACCGATCATGATCAAGTTCACCCTGCCGGTGCTGGAAAAGCTGGGTTTTGGCGATGAAGCGATCTACACCACTCTGGAAAACCGGATGAAGTGCGGACTGGGCAAGTGCGGTCGCTGCAATGTGGGTAATGTCTACGTCTGCAAGGACGGGCCAGTGTTTACGGCCAAGCATGTCAAGGCGATGCCGCTGGAGTATTAGGCAAGAGTGTGTTCAGCCAGCATGTAAAATATAAAAGGCCCGAAATAATCATCGGGCCTTATTCTTAAAACAGGCGACTCAATTATTTTACGGTTTCCCCAGCAGTTCCTCTATCTTTGCCTGAACAAACCCTTCGATAATTCTTCCCATGATCATGAAGGTCGGTGTTGAGTCGATGCCGGCCTTTTTTGCAATGGCCTGCTGCTCTTCCTGTGATTTTATACCAGCTGCAGTAACCGGCAGATTTTTGGTGTCCATCCGGTCAACCATACCGGACATGACCTCATGATACAGTCTGGTCTTGTCATGCCCCGAAAGGATGTATTGAGCCTTGGAACGGGCATTGGGGTGCATGGCCAGCGGGTTGAAGAAGACATAGCGGGTAATATCGCGGCGACTGTGAAAATAGGCCGCTGCCTTGCGGCAGAAGGGGCAATCCGGGTCGGTGAATTCGATCACCTTTTTAGGACCGGTGCCGATTACCAGTGCCTTGTTTAAATCAATCGTGGCAGCGGAGGCGGTACCTGAACAAAATACCATGGTTGCCAGCAAAGCGAGGGTGAGCAGAAAACGTTGAGTCATAGCCAGTCTCCGTTATTGTTCCGGCAGTGGCAGGGTAATGGTGAATTCGCTGCCGACACCTTCCCGGCTGTCAGCAGTGATGGTGCCGTTATGCGCTTCAGTTACCATTTTGCAGAATGCCAGGCCGAGCCCGCTGCCTCCACTGCCCCGTCCGGTCTGGTTGCGGGCCTGGACAAAACGGTCAAAGATCATCGGCAGTTCGACCGTTGCAATGCCGTTGCCGGTATCTGTGATGCTGAGCATGACCGCCACATCAGAGTCGGCCGACACGCCGCAGTAACAGCGCACGCTGATTTCTCCGCCGCAGGGGGTGAATTTGACGGCATTGGCTAGCAGGTTGGCGATCACCCGGGAGAATTTGTTCCTGTCCAGATTCAGCAGGGGCAGATCATCTTCCAGCTGCGTCTGCAGGTGGATCTGGGCATGTTTGATCATGCCGCGAAATCCTGCGACTACCTGTTGTGCCAGCTCTGACAGGTTGACCGGTGTTTTGTGAAAGGCGATCTTGCCGGCCTCAAGACGGTGGAGGTCCAGCAGGTTGTCGATCATGGCCACCACTTCATTACAGCTCTCAATGGCTGAAAGCAGGTAACTGGTCTGTTCACGGTTAAGCGGGCCGAGCCGCTTTTCTCTGACCAGGTCAATTGAGCCGATCGCCGCAGTAAGCGGGTTTTTCAGATCATGGGAGAGCATGGAGATAAAGTCCCGCTTTTCCCGCTCCAGTGACTTGATTGCCAGGCAGCGTTCTATACTCTTTACCAGCCGCTCAACACTGAACGGGGCCATCAGGCAATCCAGCGCACCCTGTTTGTGACAGTCCAGATAGCGCTCCTGCTCATTGGCATCCAGCAGGGCAATTACCGCCGGATCGTTGCCGGATTCCTGCAGATGCTCCAGGGAGGGAAGGCAGTGCTGGTAGGGGGGAGAACCGAGCAGGATGGCATCCAGCCGTTGCCGGGTAAGTATGCTGCGGGCCGCTTCGCAGGTCTCGGCCAGGTGCAGCTGGTACGGCCCTGCTTCGAGCAGCTGGAATGCCAGTTGGGCGGCGCTGGTGTCGTTTGCGACAATCAGAAGTTGTTTGATGCCCATGTTATGGCCGGCCTCCAGCTGTCTGGTTTAGAAACGCCTCGGCAAGCACCAGGTCTTCCGGAGTGGTGATCTTGATGTTTCGATAGCTGCCGTTCACGATTCTAACGGTCCCGTTGAAGCGCTCCAGCAGGGAACAGTCGTCGGTTCCCAGGAAGCCTTCCTGCAGCGCCTGGTGGTGGGCTGCCAGTATCTGCCCAAACTTGAAGCTTTGGGGGGTCTGGGCCTGCCAGAGGGTAGAACGATCCGGTGTTGAGACGACGGTACCATCGTGTACCACCTTGATGGTGTCTTTGGTCTGAACGGCAACCAGGGCACCGACCCCGGTGTTGGCCAGGTCAATGGACTGCTGCAGGATCAGTTCGTCAATAAACGGGCGGACACCGTCATGGATCAGGATGATATCGTCAGGCGCGGTATGGTCCTGCAGTGCCTGCAGTCCGTTCAGTACCGAATGCTGGCGCTCGGAACCGCCGGAAACAACATCCAGCACCTTTGAAAACCGGTATTTTTCGACAACTTCACGACGGCAGTAGGGGATCTCATCTTCCGGGATAACCAGTATGATGCCGCTGATGAGCGGGCTGTCCTGGAATACCTGCAGGGTGCGGGCAACAATCGGTATGCCTCCCAGTTGCAGGTACTGCTTGTTCATGGAGGCTCCCATCCGTTTTCCCATTCCGGCAGCGGGAATCAAGGCAAAGGCACGCGTTTTGTTCATAAGGTCAGCTCAAGGGCCTGGCAGAAGGCTGAGGCCAGGAAGGGGATGTCGTTGTCGCTCAGGGTGCGCACATCCAGCAGAAAACGGTCCTTCTGAAGCCGGCCCACCACAGGCGGGGTGGTGGTGCGCAGCAGCTCTTCAAGGCGATTGGGCGGCAGTCCGTCAACGCCGACTTCAATCAGGCGGCTGGGGAGCTGCAAAAGCGGGTATGAACCACCGCCAGGGCTTGAGAAGCCATCCTGCAGGGTCAGGGTGAACTGCTCGGGCAGGAGAGCGCGCAGGCGCCGCAGCATCCGGCGTGCCTGACTGGCGAGTGCATCCATCGGCATGGTCAGCATCCGCAGGGTCGGGATCTCGGTCAGTGCCACCCGTTCATCGCGGTAGAGGCGCAGGGTCGCCTCAAGCGCCGCCAGAGTCAGTTTGTCGATCCTCAAGGCCCGCAAAAGCTGATGCCGCTTCATCTTTTCAACCAGGTCGCGACGGCCGGCAATCAGGCCTGCCTGCGGCCCGCCCAGCAGCTTGTCGCCGCTGAAGGTAACGATGTCGGCTCCTGCCTGGAGATGCTGCTGGACCGTGGCTTCGCCGCAGATGCCAAAGCGGGCAAGATCAATCAGGCATCCACTTCCGGCATCCACCATGGTCGGCACACCCGCTTCCTGTCCGATCCGCACCATGGTTTCGGTATTGACCTCTGCCGTAAAGCCGACCACGGCAAAGTTGCTGGTGTGGACCTTCAAGAGCAGGGCGGTCTGCTCGGTGATCGCCCCGATATAGTCGCGGGGGTGGGTCCGGTTGGTGGTGCCTACCTCAACCAGACCGGCGCCGCTCTGGCGCATTACATCGGGAATTCTGAAGGAACCACCGATTTCGACCAGTTCTCCGCGGGAGACGATCACCTCCTGTCCTGCTGCCAGGCTTGAGAGGGCCAGCATGACGGCGGCGGCATTGTTGTTGACCACCAGGGCCGCCTCAGCACCGGTCAGTTCGCAGATCAGGTTTTCAACGTGGGCGTAGCGTTCCCCCCGCTCTCCCCGCTCCAGATCAAACTCAAGGTTGCTGTAGCCCCAGGCCGTATCGTGCAGCGCAGCCTCTGCTGCCCGGGCCAGTGGTGAACGTCCCAGGTTGGTATGTACCACCACGCCGCTACCGTTAATCACCCGTCGCAGGCTGGGTGTTTCGGCAATACGGATCTGATTGCGTACCAGATGGCTGATTGAGACGGGGGTGAGGTCGGTTGCAGGGTTGACGGCAAGTGAGCTGCGCAGTTGGTCAAGCACGTTGCGGACCGCCTGTTTCAGGCCGACATGGCTGGTAAGTGACCGCAGAGAAGCGATCTCGGGCCAGGACAGTACCTTGTCCATTTTGGGGAGCTTGCGTCTGGTATCCTGTGATGCTCCGCTCATGGCAGCCCCCTAGAGATCCATCGCCTCGCCCGGCTGGCAGGCGGTTTCATCCAGCAATACCTTGCCGCCGTATTCGGCGTTTTTGCGCACCAGCAGCTCAGCGGTCTCACAGTCACGTTCAAGGAAGGCGGCAATGATCTTTTGATGTTCCTGCACTGAAACCTCCATCCGGCCCGGTTGCGAGAGTGACATCAGCCGCAGCCGCTGGAAACGGGTTACCAGCAGGTTAATCATCTCCCGCAGTTTGTCATTGTCGGCCGCCTTGATGAAAAGATCATGAAAGTCGTTATGGACCTTGAAAAACTGTTTGATGTCAGAATGCTTGCACAGTTCTGACAAACGCTCGTTGATGGTCTGGAGCCGCTCGATTTCCTTGCTGGTCAGCTTGGTGCAGGCCAGCCGTGCGGCATACCCCTCCAGGATGCTTTTGATGGCGTAAAATTCCTCCACATCCTTCTGGGTAAAGGCGCTGACCACCGCCCCTTTGCGCGGTATCACCGTCAGGTAACCTTCCGACTCAAGCTGACGGAACGCTTCACGGATCGGGGTGCGGCTGATGCCGAACCGCTCGGCAAGGTCCGGTTCTGAAACGCGGCTACCGGAGGTGATGCTGCCGGAGATGATGGCATCACGGATCGTCTCCAGTATTTTTTCCCGTAACGTCAGGTGTTTTTCTTTTAATCTTTTCATGATGTCAGAGCCTGCTCCATAAGATGATGGGATTATTGTATACAGTATGCACTATTTGTCAATTGAATCCATTTTACTTTAATGAGTTCCGGGGACGGGGCTGTTTGCTACAGTGGATAATTGCGCCAAAGGCGCTTGAATTTTGACGGTTCAGGTAGTAGGGTGCAGCATCTGAATCAGCTACGGGGTTTACGCATGGATCCGGTTCGACGTCTAAAAATCTCGGTTGTCATACTCCTGCTGCTGCTGACCATGGGAACCGGCGGATACATGCTGATTGAGGGTTGGCGGCTCCTTGACGCGTTGTATATGACCGTGATTACGCTGGCCACCATCGGATTCAAAGAGGTCCATGACCTGACTGATCAGGGCAAGCTGTTTACCATGGTCCTGATTGTGTTCGGTGTCAGTACCCTCGGTTATCTGGTCAGCAGTGTGGCCCAGTTGATGTTTGAAGGTCAGATTCAGCGGATCATCGGGAGGAAAAAGGTGGAAAAACGGATAGATGCCCTCAAGGATCATTACATCATCTGCGGTTTTGGCCGGATCGGCTCCATGATCTGCCGGGAGCTGGCTGCCAATCAAGTCCCGTTTGTGATTGTAGAACGCAATACCGATGTGGTGGAGCGGATTGAAGATAATCGTTACCTCTGGATGAAGGGGGACGCCACCCTGGATGAAACCCTGATCAGGGCCGGTATCCAGCGTGCAACCGGTCTGGTATCGGTGGTTACCTCGGATTCGGAAAACGTCTATATTACCTTGACGGCCCGGGGGCTGAACCCGGATCTGCATATCCTGGCCAGATCCGGTGAAGAAGGAACTGAGTTGAAGCTGAAGCGGGCGGGGGCCAACAAGGTGGTTTCCCCCTATGCCATTGGCGGCATGCGGATGGCCCAGTCAATCCTGCGTCCCAACGTGGTTGATTTTATCGAGATTGCCACCGCCAGCGAACACCTTGATCTGCAGATGGAAGAAATCAGTATCCCCCATGATTCCGAGTTTGCCGGCCACACCCTGGTCAGTACCGGTTTCCGTAAAGAGACCGGCGTCATCATTGTCGGCATCAAAAAATCCCATGGCCACATGGTCTTTAATCCCAACCCGCAGGCTGCCATTGATGAGGGGGACACCCTGATCGTACTGGGTGATCCTGCGTCGGTGGACAAACTTGAGGAACTGGTAAAACACCGGATAGAGCCGGGGCACAGCGCCCGCCGCAAGCAGAGGGAGGCTGTCCATGCCTAGTCTGCTCTGTGCCCATGTGCCCTGGCCCCGCCTGGCAGAACACCGCTCATACCTGCTGGATCAGCGGATCAACCCTGAGCTGTACTTGCCCGCGGATGCCCTGGATACGCTGGATACGCGGCAGATGCAGGCCTTGTCGGATGACCTGATCAGCCATGGCCTTGCCTGTACCATCCATGCCACCTTTATGGATCTGAATCCCGGCTCGGTTGACCGGGCGGTACGTGAAACCACCCGCCAACGGGTTGAGCAGACTCTGGATTGCGCTGAGCTGCTCAAGGCACGGGTAGTGGTGTTTCATCCCGGCTACAGCCGGCTCTCCTACGGTTCTGCTGTTGACAGCTGGGTCGCCAATACGGTCTCCTTCTGGCAGCAGCAGGTGCCACGCATCAGGGAAACCGGCTGCCGGGTTGCTCTTGAGAATATCTTTGAAGAAGAACCTTCAACCCTGGTGCAGGTCTTGAATCAGCTTGATCCTGCTTTTTTCGGCCACTGTTTTGACAGCGGACATTTCAATATGTTCTGCACCGTGTCGCTGGAAGAGTGGTTTGCTGCCCTGGGCAGCTTCATTATTGAAAGCCATCTGCATGACAATCACGGCGTGGCTGATGAACACCTGCCGGTTGGTGAAGGGGAGATTGATTTTCAAAAGATAACTGACTTGTTAAAGCAGTATGCCCCCCAGGCGGTCTGGACCCTGGAGGCCCATAGTCGCGAACGTTTAAAACGATCAATGCAGGCAATCCAACGCTACTTATAGGACTTAATATGTCAGACAAAATTCTGGTAACCGGCGGGTGTGGCTATATTGGCAGTCATGTGGTACGGCAGCTTTCCGAGGCAGGCCATTCCGTGGTGGTCTACGACAACCTTTCCACCGGCTTTCAAGATGCCCTGCTGCACGGCGAAGAACTGATCCAGGCGGAGCTGGCTGATCATGCTGCTCTGGAAGCGGCCTTTCAAAAGCACCGCTTCAAGACGGTGCTGCATTTTGCCGCCGCCATTGTGGCGCCTGAGTCGGTCTCGCTGCCGCTTAAGTATTACGGTAACAACACCCGCAATACCCTCGGCCTGCTGGAGGCCAGCGTGCGAAACGGCGTTGAGCGCTTTGTCTTCTCCAGTACCGCTGCGGTCTATGGTTTTCCTGAAGGGGGCAGCGCCTCGGAGGAAACTCTGCTGGCGCCGATCAACCCCTATGGTACCTCCAAACTGATGAGTGAATGGATGCTGCGTGACACGGCCGCAGCCCACGGCCTCAAGTATGTTGCCCTGCGCTACTTCAATGTGGCCGGAGCCGACCCCCTGGCACGGATCGGTCAACGTACGCCGGAGGCGACTCACCTGATCAAGATCGCCTGTCAGACCGCCCTTGGGCAGCGTCAGCAGGCAGCTATCTACGGCACAGACTATCCCACACCGGACGGCACCGGCATCCGCGACTATATCCATATTGAAGACCTGGCCGCAGCCCACCTGGCTGCCCTAGGCTATTTGGATAAGGGGGGCGAGTCCACTGCCATCAATGTGGGCTATGGCCAGGGCAGCAGCGTACGCGAGGTGCTGGCCATGGTCAAACAGGTCAGTGGTGTTGACTTCACGGTGGTTGAAGAGGGACGCCGCCCCGGCGATCCGGCCTGCCTGATCGCCAGGGCGGAAAAGATCAGGCAGCTGACCGATTGGCGCCCACGCTTTAACAGTTTGAAAACCATAGTTGAAGATGCCTGGCGCTGGGAATCGTCCTTGGCCGCATGCACGCGCTAAGTTCGTTGGCTTCGTCGCCGTCTCCTCAACGTACTGTTGAGTACGTTTGCGTCGCCTTCTCCTTGCCGCCTGCTTATCATCATGCATGTGGCAAGAACGAGTAGCCGGAAAGTGATCCCATGGATCTGGTTATCTCACACCTGAATGCTGATTTTGACTGTCTGGGCTCTCTGGCCGCTGCTGCGCGGCTGTATCCGGGAGCCCAACTCTCGTTTCCCGGCTCCCAGGAAAAGAATCTGCGTGAGTTCTGCGCCCGCCACCCTGATCTGCTCCCCCCCTTTGTCCGCTCAAAGGATATTGATCTCTCCCGCATCACCCGCCTGATTGTTGTCGATTGCCAGCAGGGCTCCCGCATCGGCCGCTTTGCCGAGCTGCTGGAACGGCCCGGTCTGACGGTCCACCTCTATGATCATCATCCGGCCACTGCCGACAGCATCAGCGCATCGGGCGGGGTTGTCCGGCCGGTCGGCGCCACTGCCACCATCATGACTGAGCTGCTGCGGGAACGGGGTATGGAGCCAACCCCTGCAGAAGCAACCCTGCTGTTGCTGGGCATCCATGAAGACACCGGACGGCTGCTGTTTCCCACTACGACACCGGAAGATTATCGTGCCGCCGCCTGGCTGCTGGAGCGGGGCGCACGCCTGCATCTTGCCGATGAGATCCTGTCGCCCGAGCTGACTACACCGCAGGTGGAGCTGCTGCATGATCTGCTCTCAACCCTGAAAACCAGTGAGGTCAGCGGGGTACGGCTTTCCGTGGCCCATGCCAGCCGTCCCTGGTATGTCGGGGATATTGCCGGTTTGGCCCACATGATGCGGGATATGGAAAACCTGGACCTGCTGGTGCTGGTGGTGGCCATGGCGGACCGGGTCTACCTGGTGGCCCGCAGCCGCGTGCCTGAGGTGGATGTGGGGGAACTGCTGCGTCTCTTTGGCGGCGGCGGGCATGCCTCGGCTGCCTCGGCAACGGTCAAGGGTGAAGCGCTGTCCGTTGTGCTGGAACGGCTGGAACGGAACCTGCTGTTAATTGTGCATCCCCGCAAGACCGTGGGACAGATTATGTCATCACCGGTCCGCAGCCTGTCCAGTACCACCACGGTGCGCGGAGCCCGGGATCTGCTGGTGCGCTACAACTACAGCGCCATGCCGGTGCTGCAGGGGGAACAGCTGCTGGGGATCATCACCCGCAAAGTGGCGGAAAAGACGGTCTATCATGGTCTTGGCGACCGGCCGGTAACCGAGGTGATGCACACCACGGTGATGCGTGCCACCCCGGAGACCCCGCTTGCCACGGTGATGGACCATATGGTGGGTGGCGACCGCCGTTTTGTGCCGGTCTTTGACGGTGAGAAGCTGGTGGGGGTGGTGACCCGCACCGATCTGCTGCGTCACCTGCACGGCGCGAGCCAGGATGGTGAGAGCCTGTACGATCTGGAACGGCTTTCGCCGGAGCCGAAGGAACGGGATCTGGCGACCCTGCTCAGAAGGCGCTTGCCCGCAGATTCAGTACAGCTGCTGGAGCTGTTGGGTAAGAGCGGTGATGCGCTGGGGGTGGCGGTGCATGCGGTGGGCGGTTTTGTGCGGGATCTGCTGCTGGATGTTCCCAACCTTGATCTTGATATTACGGTGGAGGGGGACGGTATCTTTTTTGCCGAGACCTTTGGCGAGCAGCACGGTTGCCGGGTCCGGCCCCACCAGGCCTTTGGCACTGCAGTGGTGGTCTTTCCCGATGGCCGCAAGCTGGATGTGGCCAGCACCCGGCTGGAGTATTACGATTCACCCGGTGTCTTGCCCACGGTGGAGCGGGCCTCGCTGCGCCATGACCTCTATCGCCGCGACTTTACCATCAACACCCTGGCACTCTGTCTGAATACCAATCGTTTCGGCATCCTGCTGGATTTCTTTGGCGGCCAGAAGGATCTGCAGGAGAAGACGGTACGGGTACTGCACAACCTTTCCTTTGTGGAGGATCCGACCCGGGCCTTCCGGGCGATCCGCTTTGAACAGCGGCTGGGCTTTCAGCTTGATCCCCACACCGAAGGTCTGCTGCGTTCTGCAGTGCGGGCCGGACTGGTGGAGCGGGTCGGGGGTAAACGTCTGCTGGGAGAGCTGATTCAGATCCTGAAAGAGCAGGAACCGGTGCCGGCGGTCAAGCGGATGGCCCAGCTGGGGTTGTTGCCCTGCATCCACAACGAGCTGCGTTTCGGCCCTGACAGTGAACAGCTGTTTGCCGAGCTTGAGCGGGTGCTGGCCTGGTACCAGTTGCTGTATCTGGATATGCCGCTGGAACCGTGGACGGTCTGGTTTCTGGCCCTGATGGACCGCCTTGATTCTCCCCGTTACCTGGAGGCCTGTCGGCGCCTGCTGATGCCGGAACGCCTGATGGAGCGAGTTTTCGGGCATCGTCATCAGGCCCTGAAGCGCTTGCAGCATCTGCGGCAGATGGTGGGGCGCGGGCAGGAGATTTCCAATAGCCGGCTTTATGCCGGGCTGCATGGTATGCCGGTTGAGTTGCTGCTGTACGGTCTGGCCCGTAGTGGCCAGGAAGAGCTGCGCAGGCTGGTATCCCATTACCTGACCAGGCTTGCCGGCGTGAAGACACTGGTCAGCGGTACTGAACTGCAGGCCCTGGGAGCGGCGCGCGGGCCTGCCATCCGTCGCCTTAAAGAGCATCTGCTGGCGGCGCGGCTGGATGGCTTAATCGCTTCAAAAGATGAGGAACTGGCATTGGCCAGGCAGCTGATAGCAGGCTCTGAACGTTCTGAGCTGTGATGCGGGGGACTAGTGTGAAGAACGGTGGTCACAACATAACACAAGCGTTGCTGAGGGGGCTGCTGGCCTTGCTTGTGCTGATGGCAATCTGCATCCCGGCGTATGCCGCTCCTGACCTCAAGCTGTTTCAGGATGTGGTGGACAAGGTGGAGAAGCATTACGTAGATCCCCCGGATTACCAGCTGATGCTCAGGGGGGCCATGCGCGGGCTTGAGGATGAAACGCTTCCGCCAACGGTGACAAATGCCGGGCAGCTTAACGGCAGTGTGGCCGAGCTGATTGCACGGCGGCTTGAACGGGGTGGGACAACCGTGCGCCTGCAGGAGGAGGCCGCCGCCCGTCAGATGCTGCTTTCCCTCGATCCACACAGCATGTTGATGACTCCCCAGGAATATCAGGAGCTGTTTGTCGCCACCAAGGGTAGCTTCTCGGGGATCGGGGCCGAGGTCAAGGCTGCAGAAACCGGCATTCTGGTGGTGAGTCCGATTGAAGGCGGTCCTGCCTTTGAGGCCGGTATCAAGGCCGGGGAGATCATCCGATCCATTGATCGTGTCAGCACTGTTGGAATGCGGCTGGAAAAGGCCGTTATGCTGTTGCGGGGCAAGGATACCACCACGGTGTTGCTTGAGGTTGAGGGCCGGTCCGGATTGCGAACGGTCAGCCTTGTCCGGCGCCCCATTACTATCAAGAGTGTCAGTTTCAAAGAGCTTGGTGACGGCATTGGCTATCTGAAGATCAGCCAGTTTCAGGAACAGACTGCACGGGCCGTTGAAGAGGCCCTGTACAAACTTGGCGCCAAAGGGATGTCTAAAGGTCTTGTGCTTGACCTGAGAAACAACCCGGGCGGCCTGCTCAGCTCGTCAGTTGCCGTGGCCGATATGTTTGTGGATACCGGCACACTGCTGATGGTCAGGGGGCGCAGCTCCGGCCAGCAGAGCTTCGACGGCAAAACTATCGGCACCCATCGCGTCCCTGTCCTGGCCGTGCTGGTGAACAAGGGCTCAGCCAGCGCATCGGAGATTCTTGCCGGTGTGCTGCAGGAGCGTAAGGCCGCTTTGCTGCTGGGAGAGAGAACTTTTGGCAAGGGTTCGGTTCAGACACTCTATTCCCTGGCTGACGGGTACGGCATGCGCCTGACCACGTCACATTACTACCTGCCTTCGGGACGGATGGTGCAGGCCGGTATCGAACCGGATATTGCGCTTGAGCAGGCAGAGGGGAGGGACTCCGTGCTGGAGTATGCCAGGGTGGCGCTGCAGTCCGGCAAGCTGACCAGGGATTCACGTGCCGAGGTGCTCGCCCTGCTGTCCAGGCAACCGGCGATCAGCAGCACCGTACAGACACAGCCTGCAGCCGGTCCTCCGGTGATTACGGTTACCTCTCCGGCAGTGCAGCGCGGTCTGGCAGTGAAGGTTCGCTCGGATGCCGTCACGGTAAGCGGCACGGCCAGCTCATCCCGCGGGATCGCACGGGTGACGGTAAACGGTCAGCAGGCAGCCCTTGATGATCGGGGGAACTTTTCTGTCGAGTTGCTGCTCAGGCCGGGTGAGAACCTGATAGAGGTGCAGGCTCTTGATCTGCAGAGGGTGGCCGCCAGCGAACAGTTCAGGATTGTCCGTGAAGCTGCCAAACCGGTCTTGCAGCAGGCCGTGGCCCCGTCAGTCTTCCAGGGGGTTGGCAGCGGTACCTACCATGCCCTGCTGATCGCTGTACAGGATTACCGCAGCGCGGAGATCACCAAACTGGATCATCCGGTTCAGGATGCCTCCCGTCTGCGGGATCTGCTGATCTCCAACTACACCTTTGATCCCTCCAATGTCACTCTGCTGAAAAACCCTGATCGCAAGGAGATCTTCAAGGCGTTCGAATCACTCCGCAAGACCGTAGGACCCAACGACAGCGTGCTGGTCTTTTTTGCGGGGCATGGTGTCTGGCGTGAAGATATGCAGCAGGGCTTCTGGCTGCCTCGCGATGCCAGCGGCATGAGCGACCCGTCTGACTGGATTCCCAACAGCACGCTGCGGGATTACATCAAGGCGATTCGGGCCCGCCATCTGTTGCTGATGGCTGACGCCTGCTTCAGCGGGGGGATATTCAAGGTGCGGGATGCCTTCAGCAGGCCTGACGCCGCCGTCGAGAAGGTCTTTGAGATGCCCAGCAGGAAGGCGCTGACCAGCGGCAGTCTGAAAACAGTACCGGACCGCAGTGTCTTTGTTGAGTATCTGCTGAAGCGTCTCAGGGAAAACAGGGATCAGTACCTTGACGCCCAGAAACTGTACAGCCGCTTCCGTGAGGCGGTGATCAACAACAGCCCGGTAGGTCAGACCCCGCTCTATGGTGCCATCTCTGAAACCGGTGATGAAGGGGGCGATTTTATCTTTGTGCGACGGGTCCGGTGATCTGGCTTCACAGCTCTGTTGAATCTGCTTTCAGGCTTGTGCAGCCGCCAGATTCCGTACCGGCTTGTTCAGGATGAAACCGGCCACGGAGCAGAGTCCGATCAGGCCGATGGCAATAAACACCCCCTGTAACCCTGCCGAACTCTGCAGCAGTGATCCCACCAGCGGGCCCGCCACAAATCCCAGATTCAAGAAGGCATGGAAGGTACCGATCGAGGTTCCCATGCCCAGCCGCTGGCCTTCTTCAGCCAGCAGGGCGCTGGTGGCCGGCTGCGAGAGGGCGCTGAAGGCGCCGATCCCCAGCGTTACGCCGAGCATCTGCATGAAATCGGCTGCAACGGGCAGCAGCATGTAAAGTAAAGGCACCACCGTGCCGCCGCAGATCACCAACAGTCTGCGGGGAACCCGGTCGGCAATCCGGCCTGCCGGGCGCAGCAGCAACGTCATGATCAGAGTGGCCGAGGCCATGATGATCCCCACCTGTACGCCGCTCATCCCCAGTTTTGTTGAAAGCAGGATCGGCAGAAACGTCCCGCAGGCCGTGATACCGCAGGCCCTGCCGAAGATGAACAGCAACAGTCCCTGCAGCGTGCCGCCCTGACGGCACAGCGCCCTGATTCCGGGCTGTACAGTAATCTCCGGTGCTGGCCGGGATGGTCTCAATTGCCGCGGAATCACGGCAAGGGCCAGCCCCAGTGCGGCCATGCTGCAGATGATCAGGATGCCGAACAGGCCGTGAAAGCCTGCCTGATCCATGATGATCCCGCCGATCAGCGGGCCGCTGCTGAGTGCGGCGTAGAAGGAGATATCAAAACTGCCCATTGTCCTGCCCCACTGTCTGCTGCCGGTATGATCGGCAATCAGCGCCTGCACCACCGGTCGGAACATGGCGCAACCGGCCCCCTGCAACAGGCGCAGAGAGACCACCACAACCAGGTTTTCGGTCATCAGATAGCTGCAGGAGACCAGCAGGTAGACCAGCAGGCTGGTGATAACCAGCTGTCGCCGTCCAAAACGGTCTGCCAGCGACCCCATGAGCGGGCTGAAGATGATCTTGGACAGCGCATAGCCGCCAACCGCCACCCCCAGCAGCAGCCCCCTGGCCCCGATACTCTGGCAGTAGAGCGGAAAAAAAGCGTCGCTGACACCGAACCCCAGCGAGATCAGGAAATTGATCAGAAACAGCGCCCTGAACAGATCCCGGTGCGGTCCGTTCATCTGTACAACTCCTGATACTGCCGACATTGATACGGCTGAACGCCGGAGACCAGGTACTGCTCAAGCATCTGGTCGTGCCTGTCGATATGCAGGCTGAGCAGCATCCTGAGGGTCTGCAGGTCATCGTCAATACAGAGCGCGCGGGCTGCCTTGCAGCGGATACCGGCAATGGTGGTACAGATCCTGAAATGGTCAAGCTTGTGGTCTTCATAGGCCTGATAATCGATCGTAAACATATGGATGTTTTCCGATGCGGTCTGTCCCAGGACATTACCAAGCAGATCTTCGATCTGTTGTTCCAGTTCTGCAGACGGTACCTGGCCGGCAGCCGCTATAATCTCGTCAAGTACCGCGATCAGCCTGGCCTGCCTGCTGTCATAGGGCATGAGGTTGTTGGTTGCCACATAGCCGAACGTATTGAGTGGGTTATAGGATGACATGACCAGTTCTCCTTATGTCAGGCAGCCAGCAGGTGCCCGAGCTTGTCGCGCTTGGTCTGCAGGTAGCGCATATTGGTACTCAACGCCTTCATCTCGATCGGTACCCGTTCAACAACATGCAGGCCGTATCCCTCCAGTCCGATCATCTTCTTGGGGTTGTTGGTCATCAGGCGGATCTTTCTGGCTCCCAGCGCCCTGAGCATCTGGGCGCCAATGCCGTAATCCCGCAGATCCGCCTTGAATCCCAGTGCCTCGTTGGCCTCAACGGTATCGCAGCCCTGATCCTGCAGTTCATAGGCCTTGAGCTTGTTGATCAGCCCGATCCCCCTGCCTTCCTGCCGCATGTACAACAGGATGCCTGTGCCTTCCCGTTCGATGCGGTCCATGGCCCGGCTGAGCTGCCCGCCGCAGTCACAGCGGATGCTGCCGAACACGTCACTGGTCAGACACTCCGAATGCACCCTGACCAGCACCGGCTCGTCCGGTCTGATCTCTCCCTTGACCAGGGCGATATGCTCCAGGCCGTCGACATCGTTCTCAAAGGCGATCACGCGGAACTTGCCGGCCCAGGTGGGCAGCTTTGCCTCTGCCACCGGCCGTACCAGTGATTCATGATTCAGGCGATAGGCCACCAGATCGGCCACCGAGCAGATCCGGATGCCGTGCCGCAGGGCAAACTCCTTCAACTGCGGCATGCGGGCCATGCTGCCGTCCTCGTTCATAATCTCGCAGATCACGCCGGCTGGTTTCAGTCCGGCCAGACGGGCCAGATCCACCGAACCTTCGGTCTGACCGGTGCGTACCAGCACACCGCCGGCCCGTGCACGCAGCGGAAAGATATGGCCGGGGCGGGAGAGATCCTCCGGCCCGGTGTTGTCGGCAATGGCGGTCAGGATGGTCTGGGCCCGGTCCGCTGCCGAGATGCCGGTGGTTACCCCGTGGCGTGCCTCAATGGAAACCGTAAAGGCGGTCTGGAATGGTGAGTTGTTCTCTGAAACCATCGGCGGCAGCTCAAGCTGGTCACAGCGCTCTTCGGTCAGGGTCAGACAGATCAGGCCCCGGCCGTATTTGGCCATGAAATTGATCGCCTCCGGGGTGACATGCTCGGCTGCCATGGTCAGATCGCCTTCATTTTCCCGATCTTCATCATCAACCAGAATAACCATTCTGCCGTTGCGGATATCCCTGATCGCCTGTTCTATGGAGGATCGTGCCATCGCTCTGTGCTCCTTTGTCTGTGACTGAAGAGAACTGGTGTCTGCTGAAAAATTGGGGGAGATCGCTCTCCCCCCATTGCACCACCTAAGGAGGATGCTTACCTGACGTAAGCGTCCGGTCTTAGTCTTGTTATGATACGGTGTTGCACTGTCTGTGCCATTGTCTAACATGCTTGAATCGCATGGCATTTTGTTGGTGGCAGTTGTTTTGTGCTGTCGTTTTGGGTGAACGGCTTTTCATTTTGATAGTGGTGTAATGAGGTTGTTCATCAAAATAGGATTGAGCGTTCACGATCTCACTATGGCAGTCTGAATTGCCTTACCAATGACTTCAGGTTCTCGGCATGATCAGTTAGCAAATGAGCCGAATCCTTTGTGGTGCGTACATTCTGCATGCGGTCCTGTGAGCTCATGCTGATCCTTTGAATGTTGTTTGTAATTTCCTGAGCGGTTGCGGTCTGTTCAGTAGCTGCAGTTGCAATCTGGTTTATCTGTGTTGTTACAGAGTTTATCTCGTCCAATATGGTGTCAAGCGCTCGCCTTGATTTGTTGACTCCTTCTGTCCCACGCTCAACTTCTGTGGATCCATCTTTCATAGAGTTAACAGCCGTGCGTGTTTCTTGCTGAATTGCCTTAATCATCTCTCCGATTTCTCGCGTCGCTGTGGTGGTGCGTTCAGCAAGTGCCCGTACTTCATCAGCAACAACAGCAAATCCTCGTCCTTGCTCGCCGGCCCGTGCAGCTTCTATAGCAGCATTAAGTGCCAACAAGTTGGTCTGATCTGCAATATCTTCAATGGTTCCCACTATTGTTCCGATTTGATCCGACCTTGCCCCCAGTTGTTCGACTGTGGTTGAAGCCATGTGTACGCGCTCGACAATACGAGCCATAATGTCGATGTTTGTCTTGATAACGGTAACACCCTCTTTCGCAGAATTTGTTGCTTGGTGTGCATTGTCTGCAGCCATTAGGCAGCTCGCAGATATCTCTGATGAAGTTGCGGCCATTTCAGTGCTTGCAGATGCCAGGATATTTAATTGGCAAGCGATCTCCTCATTGTCTGCTAATATTTTGCCTGAAGTGTCTGCTAGCTGTCCTGCGCATACACTAAGCCTTTCCGAAGTGCTAACTAGCTGTGATACTATATTTTTCAAATTTTCAACCATTTTGCCTAATGCCATCATAAACAGACCAACTTCATCAGTTGCACGCCTATTAATAGTAATGGTTAAGTCTCCAGTGGCAATATTGTCTGCTGCCTGCATACAGGATCTAAGCGGTCTGATAATGTTTATAACAACAAGAAAAACAACCATGCATCCCATTAATATTGATACGACACCAACACCAATGATAAGTAAGCTTGAAAATTTATATATTGAAATTGCATTTTTTGCTGTTTCATTAAATCTGTTTGATAGAAACACTTCCATTGCTTTCACGCGAAGTAAGTATTCTTTTTCGGCGGGCTCAATCTTTGAAAAAAGTATGCTTTTTGCTTCATGCTTGTCGTTGCTCAATGCATATTCAAGACATTTTTTGTGTAGTAGTTCTATTTTAAGGCCATGATTTGCCATTTCTTTAAGTATTGTTTTGCCATTTGCCGATGATTCGGCTTTTTCTAAAGCCTTGGCTGCGCTACTTATTTCTTGGCTAATGCCAGAAAATTTATCGGCCTCGCGCTTCATTATATTGATATCATCGGTAATTATGATATTTCTTAATCCTTGCGTTATGTCTTTTATGTTATTATTTATCGTGTATATAGAACGTATTTTAGGTGCTTCGTCATAAGCAATAGTGTTAATGTTTTCAGATAGTTTGTGTAGCTGGAATAAAGATATAATAAGTATTGAAATAATTGCGGAGAATATTATTGTAAAACCTATCAATAATTTATTTTTAATATTTATTTTAAGCATATTAGTATTAGCCTGTGTTTGTGATAGATATTCAGTGCCTGCACACATGTTCCGTATGCAGGCACTGAATATGGAAATCAAAATGAGTAATTAAACTTTAACCAGAGTTTGGAACCTTCAGTACGGTTGCGTGCCTCGAATTCTTTCTGGAACTTTAAGTCGAAGCTCATGTTTTTGTACTGATACTCAATCTGGGGACCGGCTGCAAAGACACGGCCCTGGGCATATAGAGGGCCCATATAGCCACTGTCTACCTTGTCTTTGGTTGTTTGTTGATAGATATAGCCTCCAACACCTATCTGGAAATCTGTATTAAACAGCGTCACTCTCTGGCTTAAGCCATAATCAACATGAAACTCCTGCCCGGACAGATAACCGGTATCCGTGTTTTTGGTGTTAAAATCGTACATGAATTTTCCAAACGCTTGAAAACCTTCATCCCCGGTATAGGCGGTAATAAAGTTGGGCTGAATATCCCAATAATTCCTTCCGATGTTGGCTATGCGCGTCTTGTCATAGGTGCCGGTAGGAGTGGTAATGTCTACCCCGGTAATCAGATGCCAGTTTTTTGTGTGCCAACCGAGCATAACCGGCGCAATGGTTATGTCGCCAAGCCCTGTTCTGCTGTCACTGCCTGCAGGTGTTGCCGTATTTACATAGACATCTACGATAGGTACCAGAATGTGCGATGAGACCTTGCTGCCCAGAATTTCCAGGTCCTTGCTTGTATGCATAACCCTGAAAATGTTTGCTGTTGCCCGTGTCTTAAAGCCGGGGGCTGTCTCTTTACCGCTGTTATCAAGTGTCCTGCCAGCTTCGTAATAATTGGTGTAGTTGACCAGGTGCAATCCCGGCGGGAATGCATCAAGAAAACCTTCAGACCCATGACCATAGGAACTTCCGCCATTTTCGGTTGCACGCGCTGACTGTGCCAGCATCGAACTTGCGATAATAATAGCTGCAGCAGTAAAGCGAGTTGCCTTCAGTCTGTCTTTATAGATATTCATAAGAGATCCTTTTGTGGCTGCTTGTGAAAATGCCATGAATGTGAGCTTACGTAATCGTATGCTTTCTCCGCTATTCAGTCCTGGTGCCCTGTTGCAGGGCACCAGGAGGCAGTGCTAAACCCTCTGCTGCTATTTGTATGACTCCAGGAAATGAAGTGCTGCAATTCTACCGCTGTTGACAGCAAATCCGAAGGTTGTTCCCGGAGAATCAAGGCCGTAAGAATCGCCATACAGTCCGCCTACGTCACTACCAACAACGTACACGCCGCCGATGGTCTTGCCGTCTGGTCTGATGGGTCTCATATCCAGGTCAGTACTGACGCCGCCCACTGTTACAAGATATGAAAGCACAAGGCGCATGGCATAGAGTTTGCCGGTCAAAGGCGACATGAAATGCGGATCTTTGGCGAATTCTTCATCTTTATTGACGGAGGCAGCCTTGTTATAGGTTGCTATGGTCTTTTTCAACGTGTCAGCAGGTACCTTGATTTTGTCAGCCAGTTCTTCGATGCTTTCTGCTGCATACACATTACGATCACCTGCTGCTATATACTTGTCGATGGCGCCATTCAGTTTCTCCAGCTTAGTGCCAATTGGAACAATGACCCCCATTCCGGCATCGATGCCGGAATGTACATAATGTTTGCGCAGGTTTTCATCGAAGATGACCCAGGCAAAATGATCTGGTTGGCGTTCGACGGCATTTGCCTGAAGCACAAAATTGTTGGCAATCAGTTCGTCGCAAAACCGCTCGCCATTCTTGTTTACCATGATGTTATTAGGCTGTTGACCTAACGCATCGAACTCAAGATCAACAAGGTTGGGTGCCCCCATCTTGGCCTTCCGTTTATCATACACAGCAGAATTTTCGAGAGTGCCTAGCCCTTCAGTTTTTGCTCCAAGCGCTTGAAGCTGAGTTAGTCCAAAACCGACTTTGCCGAAGTTGGCTACAGAGCCGGCGTAGGCATTGCCAACATATTTTTTGACAAGTTCCGGGTTGTCGGCAAATCCGCCAGTTGCAACAATAACGGACTTGGCCTTAATGCGGATTTCGCCTTTCTTACCTTTTGCAGCTACGCCCACCACGTCATTATTTTCATTTGCAATGAGGCGTGTAGCAGGTGTTTCCATCATTATCTTCACATTCGGGCTTTGCTTTGCCTTGCCGAACAAAACCTTGATCAAGCCCTTCCCATGTTCATGAACAATGTGCCAGGTTCGAACACCATCAAATGTTGTTTGAGATACCTCTTCAAATGGCACTCCCATGTCCTGGAGCCAGTTAATAGTTGCACCGGACATATTGATAAATTTACGCATAAGCCGAGCATTGCCCTTCCAGTGCGTGTAATTCATCTCGCGTTTAAAAACCATGTCTTTGGTTAGCATGGGGGGGCCCAAATAACGATCACGTTGCATGCGTGATTCAACACCGAGCACGCCTTCCGCAACGTTGGAAGTGCCGCCAGGGAAAGGGTTTTGCTCAAGGACAATTATTTTCTTAACTCCACCTTGTAGGAGCGTCATTGTTGCACTTAAGCCTGAAGATCCAGCCCCAATAACAACGACATCGGCCTCGTCAGTAAACTCAGGACTTGCCGCATGCGCCGGTGTTATGGTTAGGCATGCTAACAATACCATCCAGTACTTTACAAACCTGCTTATTAGTGTTTTTCGCATTCCTTGCTCACGCTCCTTTGTATTAATGTCCTGCTGGCTTTGAACCACCTGTTTTCTTTTCAAAGATCATTTCTGAATGACAATTCTGGCAGTAGTTGATTTGCTCTTTGTGGCCGACATGGCATTTGGTGCAATCTATGTCTAAAAGATGGTTACTGTGTGGGTTTGGTTGTAAATTAATAGTGCGTTTTGCTACTGCTGCGCTGTTTTCGTGACAGCTAAGACACTTGTCTCCTTCAACAGCCTGTTTCGGGTTTGTGTCATGACATGCTTCGCACGTTAACCCATTGTTTTTGTGGCGATCAGCCAGAACCGGTTTGTCCTGAGCAAACACATAACCTGAGGTAATAACTAAAAGCATGGCTGCTATAGAAATATTAAACTTGTACTTGAAACCTATTTTTGTTTTGCAAATACAGTAAGATGCTGTCATTCATTCACCTCTGTTCGTTTAAATGTGTAAAAACTGAGAACCGCCATACGTTTCTGCTACTGTTATGTCGTTCACCTCTCTTTCATTAATTGTGTGTTTGTTTATGTAAACAGGCACGCATCCTCGGCTTAACTGGTTTGGATTGCCTGAATGATATACTCGGCATCCATGTAGTGGCGGATTGTGCTTGCACTGTTGGGTGAATGTGGCTAATCCGTTACAGCTTTGCTCAGACTGTGCCATCAAGAGGCATGGCTGCAATGTCTTGAATATATTTATTTAATTCTGGTGTTTGGTGGTTAGTGCAGAGGCGGGCGGCATATTTTTTCTAGAATGTGTAATCTTGTTTTGCATTTTTTGGAAAAATGGCTATCGTGGGCCAACTCAAACATGGTGTGAAGCAGGTTCTTCCATGTACGGTTTCCGGGGGGTAAGCATGAAGGCGGAAGAACTAGATCTGAGGCGCATCCTTTCCTTCAGACCCAAGGGGGGGACAATACAGTTTATGGGGCACAGGGCCATGATTGTCGATGCACTGGCAATGGGGCTTTTGCGTAAAGAATTGATCGAAAATCTTGGCAATTTTGCTGCCAGAACAATTCTTACCCGTTTTGGCTACGCACACGGCTGGAGCACTGCTGACAACCTCTGTATCGAATATCCAGATCTTAAAGATGACCCTAAAACGGGGCCAACGTTACATATGCTGCAGGGGATTTTGAATGTGGCAACAAATGATGTTTTTCATGAGCCGTCTTTTCGAATATCTATTCGTAGTCAAGAATCCTATGAAGCCGAGCAACATCTCTTGCATGTCGGTATCCCTTCAGATCCGGTTTGCTGGACGCTGACGGGATATATCAGTGGTTACTGCTCACGCATGCAGGGTGAAGAAGTTTACTGTATTGAACATCAGTGCTGTGCCATGGGAGACGCGATATGCCGCTATGAAGTACGCACTCGAGAGGATTGGGGGGAGAAGATTGATCCGCATTTACCTTTTTTTCGTGCAGATACTATTGATTCAGTGCTCCATGAGGTGACTGCAAAACTTAAAAAAAACGAACGTGATATTTATGCGCAAAGATCTCTTATGGAAGGAGATCTTGGCTGTTGCGGACTCACAGCAAAAAGTAAGGCTATGCGAAAGGCCATAGATCTTGCCAGGAGGATTGCGAAGGTAGAATCTTCAGTGGTGATTACCGGTGAAAGCGGCGTAGGCAAGGAGCGGATAGCGCGGATCATCCATAGTGAATCTTCACGCGCCTTACGACCGTTTGTTGCCATCAACTGCAGTGCCGTCACGGAAACCTTGTTGGAAAGTGAATTTTTTGGGCATGCCCGTGGGGCTTTTACCGGCGCCAACAGAGACCGGATCGGTCTGTTTGAGGCTGCTAACGGCGGCACCCTGTTTCTGGACGAAGTAGGCGAGATCTCGGCAGGCATGCAGGCCAAGCTGCTGCGTGTCTTGCAAGAAAAGGAGATCAGGCGGGTTGGTGAAAACAGCTCACGCCCTGTGGATGTCCGGATTATCTCCGCCACTAACCGGGATCTCGGTAATGAGGTCTCGGCGGGTCGTTTTCGAGAAGATCTGTATTACCGGTTGTGTATCTTTGAGCTGGTTGTGCCGGCCCTGCGTGAACGTCAAGAGGATATTCTGCTGCTGGCACGCTGTTTTCTGGATAAATCGGCACAAAAAATCGGCAAGGAAATAATCGGCTTCCAGCCTGAGGTGTCGGATCGCCTAGTGCAGTATGAATGGCCTGGCAATGTGCGGCAACTGGAGAATACCATTGAACATGCCGTGGTACTATGCCAGGGAAAACGGATTGGGCTTAATGATCTGCCGAAGGCGGTACGTTCGGCTCAAGGCGGGGGGAGTGTCGCAAATGCCATCAGAAAGATTGATGATCTCGAGCGGGAGCAGATCCTTGCAGCAATCAAACTGCTTGACGGCGATAAGACTGAGGCTGCCAAACAGTTGGGAATAAGCCTCTCCTCCCTGTATCAGAAGCTTAAACGATACCAGACGTTGCCGGTTTAAGCATGACAAAGGCCCGGACAGTGCCGGGCCTTTGTACGTCTACGTCTTCTATGTCCGTATAATCAGGCTGCCAGCTTGAATCTGGCCACCAGCTGCTGCAGTTCCCCGGCCAGTCCGGACAGGTGCTGCGCGGCTGTAGCCGTGTCTTTGGCATGCTGGGTGGCATGTCCGACGGTTGCGGTGATCTGCTGCATGTTGTTGCTGATCTCATGGGTGGTGGCGGTCTGTTCCTCTGCAGCAGTGGCGATCTGGCCGATCTGGCCGGTCACCGCGGTGATCTGGGACAGGATATCCTGCAGGGCTGTCCCGGATTTTTCAGCCTCCAGGGCGCCGCGTTCAACCTGGCGTACCCCGTCGTCCATGGCGCTGACCGCCGTTCTGGTCTCTTCCTGGATATTCTTGATCATCTGGCCGATCTCACGGGTGGCGGCGGTGGTCCGCTCTGCCAGGGCCCGCACCTCATCGGCCACCACGGCAAAGCCCCGTCCCATCTCGCCGGCACGGGCCGCCTCAATGGCAGCATTCAGGGCCAGCAGGTTGGTCTGGTCGGCAATGTCTTCAATGGTGCTGACGATCTCGCCGATCTGGTCAGAACGCTTGCCCAGCCGGTCAACGGTTCCTGCCGCGGATTTGACCCGTTCCGTGATGGCGGCCATGGCGTTGATGGTACTCTGCACCACCGTTTCACCGGTCCTGGCGGCGCTACTGGCGGTATCGGCACTCTGGGCGGTCATCAGACAGTTCTGGGCGATATCCCCGGCGGTTGCCGCCATCTCGTTGCCTGCTGTGGCTACACTGTGAGCCTGGTTTGCCACCGAGTCGGAACCGGCCAGCATATCTGTTGATGTGGTGCGAAGCTGGTCGGCTGCATCGGCAACATTGCTTGCAGCGGTCTTCAGCATGCCGATGGTCTCCCGCATGTATTTGGCCATATTTCCCATGGCCCGCATCAGGACGGCGGTCTCGTCTCCGCCTTCGGCATTGATATGCACCGTCAGATCACCGGTTGCAATGGCATCGGCAACCTCCATGCAGGAGCGGATCGGTTTGATGATGGTCCGGGTCACCAGCAGTGCAATCATCAGTGACGCCAGGATTGCGATGGTGCCGCAGGCGATCATGATGATCAGTGCATTCCGGCTGGCTGCATGGGCCTGTTGTGCTGCCTGTTCTGCATGGTTGTTATAGTATTCCAGCAGCTTATTCAGTGCCGGATCGGTGACTTCCCGGGTAAGTTTGGTGCCATCCTGCAGGGCGCTCAGAAAACGGGGCCGGTCGTTGGCCATGGCGGCTTCCACCAGGTTCTTGATCATCGTGCGGCCGGATACGGTTGCCCCCTTGTAGTCCTCAACCAGTTTTTTCCCCTCGGGCAGCAGTGTCCCGGCCTCAAGTTTTTTCAGCGCGTCCAGATAGGTCTCGCGATCCTTGGCATTCAACTGTAGCAAGGCCTGCTTCTCTCCCGTGTTTTCCAGATGCCCCAAATGTTTGACCCGGTCGTTGATGGAATAGATGCTGGCCTGGACCTTTGAGGCCTGGTGGCTGAGCTGGTACACCCGTTGTACCTCTCCCAGTTTGTGCTGCATGTTCCGCAGTGCCTGAATACCGATGGTCAGGGTACCCAACAGCAGCAATGCAATCAGGCCGAAGCCCACCATCAGTTTTGCCGTAATCCCCATATTCTTCATCTCCCCCTCCTTCTTCTCCCCCTTGGTGTTTTCTGCACAGGACGTCTGCCCGCTGTGCAGCTATGCGCCTGGTCCTGCCGAGCTGATTAAAAAGTCCGGATGCAGATGACGTGCCATACCGTAAGCTGCTGTTTATGTGTGGTTTTGTATATTTGTGGTTGACTGAGGTTATCGTAATGATAGGCTGTTTACTGAATTGAAAGGGGGGGGGATGCGAGCACAGGACCTTGACTTGCGAGAGTTGCTCAGTTTTGCGCCGGGCGGAGGTATCATCCGCTTTATGGGGAAGCGTGCATTACTGTTTGACGCCGTTGCCCTGGGGCTTTTGCGTAAAGAATTGATCGACAGCCTGGGCACAACAGCTGCCCGCAGCATTCTGACCCGTTTCGGTTATGCCCATGGCCGCAGGACTGCAGAGGCGTTGCGGCAGGAGTTTCCGAGCCTGCTGGAGGACAGTCAGACCGGTCCGCGTCTGCATACGCTGCTGGGACTGGTTGAGGTTGCCAACAGCACCCGTACCGAAGGCCTGGGTGATACGCCGCTGGTGGAGGGTGACTGGCTCAACTCCTATGAGGTCGAACAGCATCTGCTGCACCTTGGCAGGTCAACGGAGCCTGTCTGCTGGAGCCTGACCGGTTTTGCCAGCGGCTATGTCTCAGCCTGGGCAGGCAGGGAAGTCTATTTTATCGAGACCCGCTGCTGCGCCAAGGGGGATGCTATCTGCCATATGCAGGGGCGTTTCAAGGAGCAATGGGGCCCCGAGCTGGATGAACATCTGCAGTACTATCAGATGGAATCGGCCGACAATATGCTGGCCGAGCTGACTGAAAAACTGCGGTCGGTTGAAAACCGGCTCAGGGTCAAGAAGCGCCAGCTCTCCTGTCTGGATGGCGAAGGCGGGGAAGAGGAGTGCGCCTGTATTACCGCCCGCAGCCCTGCCATGCGCAAGACGATCGAGATGGCCCGCCGGATTGCCAAGGTGGAGTCGACGGTGGTGATCAGTGGTGAGAGCGGCACCGGCAAGGAACGGATCGCCCAGCTGATTCATGAAGGGTCGGCCCGCATGGGGCGCCCCTTTGTGGCGGTTAATTGCGGGGCAGTGACGGAGACCCTGCTGGAGAGCGAGCTGTTCGGCCATGTGCGCGGGTCATTTACCGGAGCTGCCAAGGATGCGGTTGGTCTGTTTGAGGCCGCCAACGGGGGGACGCTTTTTCTGGATGAGATCGGCGAGATATCGCCCGGGATGCAGGTTAAACTGTTGCGGGCCTTGCAAGAACGGGAGATCAGGCGGGTTGGCGACAACAAGGCCCGGCCGGTTGATATCAGGGTGGTGGCGGCCACCAACCGCAACCTGGCCGATGAGGTGGCTGCCGGTCGATTCCGCCAGGATCTTTACTACCGTCTGCGGGTGATTGAGTTGCGTGTACCGCCGTTGCGGGAACGGCGTGAGGATATCCTGCCCCTGGCACGTCTCTTTCTGGATGAGTCAGCCCGCCGGTCAAACCGCATCATTACCGGTTTTGATACCAAGGCGGCCGACCAGCTGTTACGCTATGACTGGCCCGGCAACGTACGGGAACTGCAAAATGCCGTTGACTACGGGGTGGCGCTCTGCAGTGGTGATCGCGTGCAGGCTGACGACCTGCCTGAGGAGTTGCGTGCGGCGGTGTTCAAACCGACGGTCAACGGCGGGATCAGGCCGCTGGAGGAGATGGAGCGGGAGTATATCCTGGCTGCCCTGGATGCCATGGGCGATAACCGGACCCGTACCGCCAGTGCCTTGAATATCGGCATTGCGACCCTCTACCGCAAGTTGAATGAATACGGCAAAGGGGTGAAATAATCCGGGTTATCTGTTTCCGGCAAATCCCAGCAGTATAAGCTTGGTGCCAACTCCGCCGGTCACGGCGTCAATACGGGCGTTAGCGGTGCCTCTGATATTTCGATGAACGTAGAGAACCGTTCCTTCGATGTTCATAACCTCGTATTCGTCAATCTCTGATGCTTCAGGTGTTCCCCATCGCACGGATGGGATCTCTCTCGACTGAGCACCCCCTCAGCTATAACAGATCTGCTTGTTCAGGCTGACGGTAACAGGGGTGCCTTTATCGGCAATGAGTTTGTGCGCTTTCTGGGTTAGTTTCAGATTCATGCCGTATTATCCTCCCACCTGTGACATCGGCAGCGTAATATTTTTCTGTGCCCGTTCCGCAATTGCGTGGTGTTCCGGCTTGGTGGTGACCACGTAGCGCAGTGCATCTCTGAGCGCCTGATCGTCTCCGGCATGGATATACGGCTTCAGGTCGTGGGTCTCGGTTGCAAACAGGCAGCTTTTGGCAATGCCGGTTGAGGTAACCCTGATCCGGTTGCATTCATTGCAGAAGTGGCACGACACCGGGGTGATGACACCGACCCTGCCGGCGGCCCCGGCGATCCGGTAATAACTGGCCGGCCCATCCATGGCCGCTTTGCTCTCGGGCTGCAGGGTGTAGCGCAGGGCCAGTTTGCCGAGGATTTCACTGCCGGAGATGGTGCGCGCCTTCCAGGAATCGTCCCGCAGGGTCGGCATATATTCAATGAATCTGACGTGGTAGGGCCTTTTGAGCGTCAGTGCGGCAAAGTCTGCCACTTCATGGTCATTGACGCCGCGTATCACCACCATATTGATCTTGATCCGCTTGAATCCGGCCTCTTCTGCTGCCTTGATCCCTTCAAAAACCTTCAGGATGTTTCCGCCGCGGGTGATGCTGTCAAAGGTGTCCGGCTGCAGTGAATCGAGACTGATATTCAGGCTTTCAACACCGGCGCAGCGTAACTCTGCCGCCATCTCCGGCAGCAGGATGCCGTTTGTCGTCAGTACCAGACGTTTCAGACCGGGGGTGGTGGCCAGCTCTGCCAGAAAGGGGATGATCCCTTTGCGCACCAGCGGTTCGCCGCCGGTAACCCTGATCTTTTCAACGCCAATAGCAACGGCAGCCCGGGAGACCGTGAGCAGCTCTTCAAAACTCAGTACATCCGCATGCTTTATGGCATGTACCCCTGCGGCGGGCATGCAGTAGATGCAGCGCAGATTGCAGCGGTCGGTTACTGAAAGACGCAGATAATTGATTGACCTTCCAAACGGATCATAGAGTGCCATAATGAATATCCCCCGTGCCCAGGTCCGGGTCCAGCAAGGTAATTTCAACGACGCTGTCAGCCAAGAGTAACGAGTGCGGTTCCAGCCTCAACAAGCCGTTGCCGGCTGTCAGTGATGCCAGGTTGGCAGAGCTCTGGTTGGTGATGGTGGAGGCCTTGTAGCTGTCTCCTTCAGGGGCGACCCGGACGCTGACCAAGTGGGGACGTTCGCCGCTGTTCAAGACCTGTCCGGACAGCACGGCCTTGACCGTGGGCCGCATCAGCTGCGAATACCCCAGCATCTTGAGAATGGCCGGGCGAACGAACATCTCAAAACAGACCATGGCCGCGACTGGATTGCCGGGGAGCGCGAAGACCGGCTTACTGCCGATTGTGGCAAAGGTCGCCGGTTTGCCGGGCTTCATATTCACCTTGCTGAACTGCAGTTCGCCTTGCAGTTCCAGGATCGTTTCCCTGACGAAGTCGCGGTCCCCCACGGATGCGCCGCCTGAGATGATCAGGCCATCCGCCTGCAACCCCTCAACAATCTTGTCTCTGGTCGCCTTTCTGGTGTCTGCCGCAATGCCGATCAGCACCGGTTCTCCACCGGCCTGTATCAATTGGGCTGCCAGACTGTAGCTGTTGCTGTTGATGATCTTGCCCGGACTGGGGATCGAACCGATCTCCAGCAGTTCATCTCCCGTGGCAAGAATGGCGATACGCGGCTTGCGGTAGACCGGCAGGGTTGACCAGCCGAATGATGCTAAAAGGCCGATCTCCTGAGGCCGGACAGGATGGCCGGACTTGATCAGCAGATTCCCCTTCAGTATATCCTCGCCCTGCTTGCGGATATTTGAACCGCGCTTGATTGAGCGATTCAGGCGGATCACACCGCCATCTTCCGTAATATCCTCAATCGGTACCACCGTGTCACATCCTGCCGGGACCGGGGCGCCGGTCATGATCTTGACTGTGTCGCCCTGGCAGACCGGTGCTGTGCGCAGTAACCCGGCAGGAATAAAATCCACAACTTTCCACTGTTCCTGCCCCGGCCGCAGGGCCAGCGCATACCCATCCATGGCAGAGTTGTTTGACAGCGGGAGATCATGGGGGGCCCGCATATCAACGGCGATGATTCTGCCGATCGCCTCCAGGAGGGGAACGGACTCACTATCGATCTGTGTCGTATGCTTAAGGACAATCTCTTGTGCAGCATTGATGCTGATCATGACGAAGCCTCACAAATAGTTCAGGATGACTGGTCTTGTCGGCTGTGCAGCTCCGGATTCCGGGGGTCTGGTGAACCTGTGATCCGGAGGGTAACGCGTGGCGTAATCACCAGTTACTGCTCGTTAGCAGTAACTGTGCCATTGAATAAGTTGCTTGATTTATTGCTGTTGTTGTGCGGTCTGGGCGGTTGGGGGTGGCGTTGTATGTAGTTTTGATAATGGGGTCATCATTTTGATAATGCTTCGGCAGGCAAGGGAATGGACAGGTGCGGGTCCACCCTTTGCCGGAGGGCGCCACTGCAGGTATCGGATTGGCCCGTTACTGTCCGGAAGGTGTGGCACAGTAGCTGCAGAAGAACCAGACAGTACGGGATCTGATCCTGTATGAGCCAGGGGCGTTACGTCGCGCCTGATTTTTCTTGTTTTGGCCCGGATGACCGCAGGTGGCTATGAATCAGAATCTGGATAGTGCGGAAAGACGGCTTGCAGCGGCCTGTCTGATCAGCTTCAGCTGCTTCTTTGCCGCCTACATGAGGATGCCGATAGTTCCGCTGCTGGCGGCTTCTCTGGGGGCTGATCCGGTGCAGGCCGGATTGATCAACGCCACCTTCATGATAACGGCAGCGCTGCTCTCAATTCCGGCCGGTCTCGTCTCCGACCGTCTGGGGCGCAGACCACTGCTGTTGGGGGGGCTGGCTGTGATGTCGCTATCATCGTTTCTGCTGTCCCGCAGCCATGGGCTGGGTCAGATGGCGGTTGTTTACCTGGTGTTTGGGGCCGGGCTTGCAACCTTTTCCCCGGCACTTATGTCCTACGTGGCCGATGTCACCCCTGCCGAAAGGCTCGGTCATGCCTATGGCAGATATACTATGGCACTGTACTGCGGCATGACGCTGGGACCTGCTGCAGGCGGCTACGTCGCTGCCCTCAGCGGGTTGCAGGAGGTGTTTGTGCTGGTTGGCGGCCTGTTCCTGATCATGCTGTTGCTGGCGTGCCGCTATCTGCCCGCCCCTCCGTTAAAACCAGTCACCATTCGCCGTAAGACCTCTGCCGGGCCGGCGCTGCTGCTGATCCTGAAAAACCGTCCCTTTCTCGCCTGTCTGCTGGCAACCCTGGGGTGCTGTCTGGGCTACGGCATGTTTGTCACCTTTATGCCGCTGTATATGAAAGATATGGGTATGCATACGGTGCAGGTCGGTTACGTCTTTACCGCCCAGGCCCTTGCCAATGCCGTGTCCCGGTTGCCTACCGGCAAATTGTCCGACCGGATCAGCAATAAGGGGGGCCTGATTGGCAGCGGTCTGGCGCTGTTCTCCCTGGCAATGGCTGCTCTGGCGGTCTGCCGCTCAGTGACAGCACTCACGCTTGTTGCCGTTGTCATGGGGGGCGGCATGGGGGTAGCCTTTACCGTGATCTGCGCCCGGATTGCAGAGCTGGTCCCGCCGCAGATGCGCGGCCTTGCTGTCGGTTGCTACAACACCTGCGTCTACACCGGTATGATGCTCAGCTCGGTCGCCATGGGGCCGGTGATCAAACTGGCCGGATTTGCCGGGGCCTTTGTGCTGAACGGTATGGCCGGGATCGTGGTGCTCGTTTTGTTCACGGCCCTCTATCATAGGAAGCGAGCTGGCGTGGCAATCGGATTGACCGATCATGTGTAGTGGCTGTAAGGATAGTGCGTCCGTTCGTCTGACAGACTCCAGGCTCCGGCACCGAAGACAGGAATCCATTGCCCTATGATTCGACGTCTGACCATACCCCTGCTGCATTTCTGCATCATTACCGGACTGCTTGTGCTCCGTCGAAAAATGATCCTATAACGAACTGTCAGGCCCTGGGTTATGTCCATCTATCTTACGAGAAAAATAGTCAGTCCGGATTTTGAGCGATTGCTGACAGCATTTCATGGCCTGGAAGGAGCTGTTGCCAGGCCCAATCAGGGCATCAGGGTTGAAGGGCTGACCGGGCGCCTCGATCCGCTTTCCGAAACGCAGCAGAAAATGCTTGCCGCAGCCATTGCACTCGTCAAGGGAGAGGCTGACCGGCGCAGGACCTGTTACGCCATGGAACTTGAACAGCTGGTTCAGATTTGCGGCATCGAGCGGGGCAACCTCTACGAGTCGCTGCTCAATGAGACCGCAAAGCTGTTGAAGAAGGGAGTCTGGATATTTGATGAGGCAAACCGGTCTGTTGTCAGGACGGTCTGGTTTCAGTCAATCGAGTTTAGCGCGGGAAAGATCGTATTTCAGTTTGCTGATAAAGCGTTGCCGCTGATTTTCAGGTGTACTTCCGACAGTCCCGGCAGTGATCTGATCAAGGGGATCCAGTACAAGGGTAAACATACCCTGGCTGTCTTCGCAATGATCTGGCCCTGCCGCGGCAAAGGGGTGATTGAATATTCCATTCCCCGGCTCATGCAGCAGCTTTCCCTTGAGCATACCCGCTATTCCTATGGTCAGCTGAAGCTGCGGATTCTGGAACCCGCCTTCAGGGAGATCTACAGCCGGGACGATGCCGTCTTTGTTCGTTTCAGACCGTTGTTTTCCGGGCGCAAGGTCGAAGGGGTCCGGTTTGAGGTGACGGTGGGGGAAGAGGCCCGCGCACTGAGGCGGCTGGAGCCGGAATTCAGGATCGTTCCTTCCGGAGAGTAATTCCAATGCCAACTCAAGGCGCTCTCTCCGTTGGCTCGTCTTCGGCTTCTCGACGTACTGCCTGTACGCCTTCGTCGCCTCAATCCTCGCCACCTTGCGATCACTCTCGATTTGGAGTCGGAATAACCGGCCAATCCCGCATAGTTCAGGTGTCAGACCGTGCATGTCCGTTGATTGCAAATGCAGGATGCTTGCAATCAACGGACATTTTTTTTGCCCATATCTGCTGGTCTTAAACTGATAGCTATTTTCTCAAAACGATATTGAGCGGGTCTGCTTGCTTGATTTAACATGCTGATTACAGGCTGATATGATCGAGTAAAGCGCCTGCTTCTGGCTGGCATATCGATTGCAAATGTATTGGTGTCTGCAATCGAACGGCTGTCCTGGTGCCGTGAGCTGTATGGAAAAAACACACAGGAGGGGCTGAGGAGAAGAGCATGGGTGACAAACAGGATGCGCTGGCCACGGTCAAGGAATACTACGGGAAGGTGCTGACAGGCTCAAAAAAACTGCAAGCCACGGCCTGCTGCTCGCTGGAGGTATGCCCGCCGGCACATCAGGCGATTCTGGCGGAGTTTGATGACGAGCTGCTGGACAGGTTCTACGGTTGCGGTTCGCCGATTCCTGCAGCAATCGACGGTTGCACGGTGCTCGATCTGGGATGCGGCACCGGGCGGGATGCCTATCTGGCGTCGAAACTGGTTGGTCAGGACGGCTATGTCATCGGCGTAGATATGACTGATGAACAGCTGGCCGTGGCCCGCAAACATCTCCACAGCCAGACCGCACGCTTCGGTTTGACTCAACCGAATCTGGAGTTCAGGCACGGCTACATTGAAGACCTGGCCGACTGCGGTATTACCGATAACTCAATTGATCTGGTCATTTCAAACTGCGTCATTAATCTCTCTCCCGACAAGGAGCGGGTCTTTTCAGAAATCTTCCGGGTGCTAAAGCCGGGCGGTGAGCTGTATTTCTCCGACGTCTTTGTTGATCGCCGTCTGCCGGTGCATCTGAAAAACGATCCGGCGCTGTATGGAGAATGTCTGAGCGGTGCGCTCTATAGCGAAGATTTCCGCCGCCTGCTCCTCGGCCTTGGCTGCAGGGATTATCGTGTCCTGTCCAGGCGGCCCGTTGTACTCGACAACCCTGCCGTTTTGGCCTGGATCGGTCAGGCACAGTTTTGTTCCTGTGTCATACGGGCTTTCAAGCTGGCCTGTCTGGAAGATATCTGCGAAGACTACGGTCAGGTCGCCTGCTACAACGGCACACTACCCGGCCTGCCACATTACTTTGATCTCGATGACCACCACCGCTTCTACACCGGCAAGCCGATGCCGGTCTGCGGCAACAGCGCCGCCATGGTGCAGGAAACCCGCTTCGGGAAACACTTTACCGTAACCGGTGACCGCTCCGTTCATTTTGGCGCCTTTCCCTGTGGCCCCGCACCTGCTCAGGCTGCCGATTCCTGTGCCGCTAACGGTTGTTGATGATCTGCCGGTTACAACGAGATAAGGATTCCGACAATGAAATATCTGCATGATTTTATCGGTGAACTGTTTGGCACCTTCCTGCTGGTCTTTATCGGCTGCTCTTCGGTTGCGGTAGCCGTACTCTACTCAGCCCATTCCGGTCTTTTTCAGATTGCCATGATCTGGGGGCTGGCGGTGACACTTTCGATTTATGCCACCAGGCATCTTTCCTGCGCACACTTCAATCCGGCGGTCAGCATCGCCATGGCGGTACGCGGCAGAATGCCCTGGAGCAAGGTGCCGCTCTATCTGATCGCTCAATTTGCCGGGGCGTTTATCGCCGCCGCAACACTCTATCTGCTGTTCTCCAGCTCCATCGCCCAGCTTGAACAGCTGCAGGGGATCATGCGCGGTTCGCCCGCATCAGTAAAAACCGCCCAGATGTTCGGCGAATTCTACCCCAATCCCGGCGCCGGTGCAGTGGCAGCGGTCTCTACGCTGAACGCCTTTCTGGCTGAGGCGGTCGGCACCTTTATCCTGGTCTCCATGATCTTTGCCCTGAGCGAAGGGTGTAATCTGGGGCGGCCGTCCGATGTGCTCTGTCCGCTTTTTATCGGTTTGACCGTGACGGCGCTTATTTCTGTACTTGCCCCGCTTACCCAGGCCGGATTCAACCCGGCTCGTGACCTCTCGCCCCGTCTGTTCGCCTGGATGATGGGCTGGGGAGACGCTGCGTTCCCGGGTAGAGGCCCGGGATTCCTGGTCGTCTATGTCCTGGGGCCGATTGCCGGCGGTGTGGCCGCATCAGCAGTCAGTTTTCTGATGGAGCCGCTGATGAAGGCAAAGAGCTCCTGCCGCGATGTCTGTGTGTGCCGTTAGAGCACAGGCGGGCCCGCCTGTGTGTGCCCGGCTATGACAAGCTGATGAAGCGGATCGACCGGCTTGAGAAAGAACCGGCAGCGGTTAAAACGTTAAGAGTCCGACTTGGAAAAAGCATGGAAACGGCATGTACTCATGCAACGCCGCAACGTACGCCAAGAACATCAAAATCATATTCAAGAATGCTGCTTCTCCTCTCGGGTGAGCGCCCAACTCTTCGCAACCACTTGTTTTTGAATTAAAACGGCAATTAGCCGCAGAGGGCACAGAGAAACACAGAGAGCTACAAGAAACATCTGTTTTTAGTGGTTCACCCAAAGGGAATCAGGTTGTTTGGTATATCTTCCTGTTTTCCTCTGGGACCTCTGTGGCAACTGCTGTTTAAGGTCTAAACATTGCGGCGTTGCGTGAGTCAATGCCGTTTTCAGTATAACCAATCGAAACCCTGCAAACCTGCTGCTTCCCGAATATCTCCACACCTGCCGGCAGTCCTTCCGGCCCTTCCCTCTCAGAGCGGTTATCAATTTTCAAATTGATAGAAAGCTTATCAAAGCCAGAAATGTATTCGCTTGTGCCGGATGTTAAGTCCAGTTGTTTCAGTATGTTGGATGTTTTTGCGGCTATGGCATGCTCGTTGCTATCTGGCTGATGTACGCACATTCGCCTGGCAAGCTGCAGGTATACGCGGCGCCAGCAGATCCTACGGTCGCAACGTGAAGGGGGAGAAGAAAGAAAGGAGGTGCAACAACAAAGAGAATCTCGGCTAAGCAGTTGTCAAACTAACTGAAAGGATAGGTAAAGCAATGAAAAAAGAATGGAAAGTACAGAACGAAGATGGATCATATACCGTTAGAACCTGTGGTTGGTCACCTCCGGGGGATCACCCGGTAGGCTGCGGCATGAAGCTGCACGTTAAGAACGGCAAACTGGTCAAGGTTGAAGGTGACCCTGAGCACCCGATCACCAACGGTCGTTTGTGTATCCGTTGTCTGACGCTGCCCGAGTATGTCCACCACCCACAGCGGATCACTCACCCGATGAAGCGTGATCCGAAGAACCGTGGTAAAGAGGCCTGGACCAAAATCTCATGGGATGAAGCCTGGGATATCATTGTACCCAAGATCAAGCAACTGAAGGCTGATCACGGCGCAGAATCCATCGTCGTGTTTGGTGGAACAGGTCGTGAGGCCTGCTTGTATTACTATCCGCTCGGCTTTGCATCAATCGGTACTCCGAACGTCTGCTATCCGCTCAGCGGCTGGTCATGCTACGGTCCCCGTTGCGCCATCACCGACTACATCCTCGGTGCCGGTTATCCTGAGATCGACAACGCCGGTTACTATCCGGACCGTTTTGACAACCCCAAATATGTACTGCCCAAGTACATCATGGAGTGGGGCAAGAACCCCCTGATGTCCAACCCCGACGGCTTCTTCGGTCACTCCCTGATCGATATGATGAAGCGCGGCTCCAAGATGATCTGCATCGACCCACGTATCACCTGGCTGGGTACCCGTGCCGAGCATGTCTGTCAGCTGCGTCCGGGTTCCGACACTGCTCTGGCACTGGGCTTCCTGAACGTCATCATCAATGAAGACCTGTATGACCACGACTTCGTCGATAACTGGACCTACGGTTTTGACGAGTTGAAAGAGCGTGTACAGGAATATCCGCCTGAGAAGGTTGCGGAGATTACCTGGGTACCGAAAGAGAAGATCATTGAAGTTGCCCGTGCCTTTGCCACCAACAAGCCATCCACCATCCAGTGGGGCCTGGCAGTGGACGAAAACCCCAACGGCGTACAGCTTGGCCATGCCATTCTGTCCCTGGCCGCCATCACCGGTAACATCGACGTTCCGGGCGGCATCACCATCGGCCCGCCTGCCGCACTGCTGGGCAAATGGCGTGTTGAGACCCGCCGTAACCTCTCCGAGGAACTGTGGGACAAGCGGATCGGCGCCAAAGAATGGCCTGCACTCAGCACCGCCATGGCAACCACCCACCCGGACGAGACCCTGGATACCCTGGAGACCGAGCGTCCCTACAAGCTGCGGATGGGCTGGTTCAACAGCAGTAACTTCCTGTCTCCGACCTGCTGCGCCTGTCCTGACCGCTGGTACAAGGGACTCAAGAAGCTTGAGTTCAACGTGGTACAGGATTGCTTCATGACCCCGACGGCAATGGCCCTGGCAGATATCTTCCTGCCGCTGCCTACCTTCGCTGAGCATGATGGCGTGGTTATTACCCACTTCGGCCGTAACGCCGTATTCCTTGGTGCAATCAACGAGGCACTGCGCGTTGGCGACACCAGATCAGATATCGAAGTATGTATCGAGCTTGGCAAGAAACTCCACCCCGATATGTGGCCCTTCGACGACGTGCCTGACTTCTTCACCAAGCAGCTCAAGCCTGAGCTGGGCGTTGACTTCGACGGTCTGCGTGAACTTGGTGTATGGCAGCCTGACTACACCTACCGCAAGTTCGAAAAGGGTGGTCTGCGTACCGACGGTGAGCCGGGCTTCAACACCGTTACCGGTATGGTCGAGCTGACTTCCACGCTGTTTGAGGCATGGGGCGACGATGCCCTGCCGTACTTCAAAGAGCCTCCTTACAGCCCCTACAGCACACCGGAACTCTGGAAAGAGTATCCGCTGGTACTGACCACGGGAGCACGGAAGTTCACTTCATTCCACTCCGAGCACAGACAGATCGGTACGCTGCGTGAAATCGATCCTGATCCGATCGTCGAAATCAATCCGGCGACCGCCAAGGCGCTGGGTATCATCGACGGCGACAACGTCATGATCGAGAACATGTTCGGCAAGTGTAAGATGAAGGCACAATTGACTCCGACCATCCATGAGAAGGTGGTGCATTGTACCCACGGCTGGTGGTTCCCTGAGAAGCCTGCAGAAGAGCCAAGCCTGTACGGTGTCTGGGAAGCCAACGTCAACACCCTGGTGCCGCACAAGCATATCGGCAAGCTGGGCTTCGGTGCCCCGCACAAGCAGATGATCTGCAAGATTTACAGGGTTGACCCCGGTCATACCTTCACGCTGGATAGCCTGAGCTGATGGTAACACCCCCCCCGGTGTTGCCGGGGGGGAACTATAACGATTGGAGGCAATTGTACATGTCAAAAAACGGTTTGCTGATAGATTACGAATACTGCACAGGCTGCCATAGCTGTGAAGTTTCGTGCAAGAACGAGCACAACATCCCACGTGGTCAGTGGGGTATCAAGCTGACCCAGGTTGGCCCGTTTCAGATAGATGCCGACAAGTGGGAGTGGAACTATGTACCGGTTCCGACCCAGCTGTGCGACCTGTGTGAAAAACGGACAGCCAACGGAGATGTACCATCCTGCGTCCTGCACTGCCTCGGCGGCTGCATGCAGTATGGTCCGGTGGAAGAACTGGCCAAGAAAGCGGCTGAAAAAGGTTCCAAGGTCGCAATCTTTGTGCCGTAGAAACGTGGGCTGACGATGTCAGGCAGCTCCCTTCCGATGGAGAAGGGGCTGTCTGACACAAGCCGGGCAGAAGAGTTTAGTTGGAGTCTGCCGGGGTATGACAGCTGCAGGTGCCGGTCACCCCATCATCAGGAGTTCTTTTATGCTTGTTGCAGGGAACCGCGCAGATCTCTCCGATATACAGGCAGAGAACCGGTTCGGGCTTTGGTGGTTCAGGCAGCTTGGCACCGCACTTTTTGCAGTGAGTAAACTCAGGGAAGGTGAAGGTTTTACAGGAAGGGCACTTGACAGGTTTTGGTTTGGGCGGTTTACAGCCACCGCAGTATGGATTACATGACCAACACATGGTGTTCCTTTCTCTGTTCTCTAAACATATAGAGTAGTTAAATATACTGTTACTATATGTACTACATAAAATGACGTCAATACCATAGTTAGTTTATTTGCAGAAACTTATTTTATTTTTATAAGTTTAGTAACTAAACAGATAAGGAGATAATCATGTCAGACAATCCAGTACGTAAAAAAATTGAAAAGCCGCTCAACCCTCTGGCAATGAAGCCTGGTCAAAAGTATGACAAGCCTACATTTGTTCCTACTAAAGAATACAATGGCGGCAAGCTGAATGATTCTGGAGACAAGACAGTAGGTGCAGTTGACGTTGTAGAAAATGCTGCAAAAGAAAAAGAAAAAGAAAAATAGAAATATCTGCTTGGTATAATCATACATAATTGCTGACAGCAGTTGTGATTAACCAGACAGCAATGCAGCCTATTCGCTGATTACTAACAAGTCTTACACTGACGTGTTCTATGAAACACCAGTAAGAAAAAATCATACCTACTACGGCGAATAGGCTGCATCTGCTTTTCAACACCCACAGCAACAACCACTGTCCGGCAACGCCGGGCCAGTGCCACAAGGCAGACAATCTGCCGCCCTGCAAGGTACTTTCCATGCATGAGACCAATTACCCTGCCATTCTGGAACACTGTAACGGATGCGGCATCTGCAGAGACAGCTGTCAGTTGCTGAGAGAGTCGGGTTGCACACCGTTTGAGATGGCACGACAGGGTGTCACGCTCAGTGAGGCGCTTAGCTGCTCTTTTTGCGATGCCTGCGCAGCAATCTGTCCGGAGAAACTTTCAACCGGTGCGTTATGTGCCGCCAGACGCAGAGAGGGTGTCGATTCAGGTGAGTTTGAAGTTGATGCGTTTCGCTATCTTTTTCCGGATCGTCCGAACAATCTGATGGGTATGTACCGGCAGCATCACGGTATTGACTATTCGGACCTGGCTCCAGGGGCCAACACCGGTACCTGCTTTTTTCCGGGCTGCACCTTGATGACCTATTCCCCCGGCTTGACACGAGAGGTTTTCAGCCGCTTGCAGAAGAGCGTTCAGTGCCGGGCCATCTGGACTGACTGTTGTGGTAAGCTGCTGGAACAACTGGGACTGCATGGGCGTCTGCAGCTGTTCCAGGACCGGCTGCGTACCTATGCACACGAACATGAAATCAAGCGAATAATAACCGCTTGCCCCGGCTGTTATTACGATCTGGCTAAAGTTTTTCAATCCGGTGACGTCATCATTCAGACGGTCTATGAAACCCTTGATTTTAAAAAAGCCCCTGGCAGCACACAGCTTGGTTGTACGGTACACGACTCCTGTCCTGATCGGTTTTCCGGTCTGTTCGGCAGCCAGGTCCGTACTGCGCTCCAGCAGCAGGGGGTTGCGACGCCTGAGATGCAGCACTTTGGTAAAACAACCATCTGTTGCGGCAGTGGCGGCCAACTATCGCACTTCAGGCCGGACTTCGTTGATGAACTGGTTGATCAGCGTCAGGCAGAATTCATACAGACGGGGGCCAACAGCATGGTGGCATACTGTCTGAGTTGCGTATTAAAGTACGACAGCATGCCGAACGATCTTCCGGTGACCCACGCACTGAATCTGCTGCTTGATCTGGAACCTGATTACCGGGGGGCAAAGCAGCGGGCGATCAGTATGTTTGATGGCCCTGAGGGAGAACAACGCTGGGCCGCCATTATGGCAGACTGAAGTTTGAGAGGAAGATCGAGAGGGCTCATATGGATATTGAACGGTTTCTCAAGCGTATCGGCATTACCTCTCTTCCTGACTCACCTCACAGTCGGCTTCGGGAAATTCACCGTGCCATGACGCAGTCTGTGCCTTTTGAAAATCTTGCGATCCTGGAGGGGCGTGAAATAGACCTGGCCCCCACTGCGCTCTTTATAAAAGTAGTAGAGCAGGGGCGAGGCGGCTATTGTTTTGAACTCAATGCATTGCTGGCCGAAGTTTGTGAGTCGCTTGGCTACAAGGTGGAGCGCCTGCTTGGCAGAGTCTGGTCCAGTGGTGCGCCATCGCCCCCGCTCACCCATATGGCCCTGCGAGTGATGGTTGATCATCAGTATTACCTGTGTGATGCAGGCTTTGGCGGAGGCACACTTAGAGATCCTCTGCCCTGGAATTTTTACGCGGCAGTGAACCAGACGCCGGACAGCTATCGTCTGGAAGAAACTGACAATCAGGAAGTCATGCTTTCCCGATTTACCGGTTCCAGCTGGAAAAACCTGTACAGTGTTCTCCCTTGTCCAGTGCAACCTCAGGATTTTATTCCGGCAAACCATTACACCTCCACGCACCCGGATTCGTTTTTTACGCAGGCGCCAGTTGCCGCACTGACAACCGCTGAAGGGCGTATTACGCTCCGTGGCCGGCTCTTTCGCAGAGTCGAGGGCACTGATGAGTGTGAACGGGAGTTAGCGACATTTGAGGATTTTATCAACGTACTCCATGTCGATTTTGGTCTGACCGGCCTGAATGGAGCACTCCTTGAGAGGCGTCTTTCCGGGCTGTTTGGTAAAGAATAGAAGATGTTTATGATGGTCAGACTCAGGTAATCGGTCACCTGACCTGTTTGAGCTGCAGAATCAAGAGGCTCGGTAAAATGGGAATCAACTCGTTAAGCGGACGTGCCATAGCTGTGTTGGCGGCATGTATTTTTACTGCCTTTGCCGCATTTTCCATACGCTACAGCTACGGCGTACTTCTGCCTGAAATGCTGTCTCCGCTCGGCATGACAAAGACACAGGCGGGTACCATCTACGCATCCTATTTTGCGATTAACTGCCTGTTATCACCTGTTGTAGGGATTATCTCTGACAGGTGTAATCTGCGGATGCTGCTCACTGCATTTGTCATACTCATGGGAACGGGAACATTCCTCATGCAGTATGCAACATCTGTCATGCAAGCGTCTGCTTGTTTTGCGCTGGCAGGGATGGGGGCTGCCGCTTGCTGGGCCCCGGTTATGGTGATAGCCCAGAGATGGACCGGCGACAGCATACGTGGCACGGTCCTTTCCCTGGTGGATGCCGGCAGCTCGCTCGGGGTGATGGCTGCCGGCACACTTGTCCCGCTCTTTGTGGCCAGGTCAGGCTGGCAATCCGGGTGGACTTTTCTGGGATTGATGGCAGTTACGGCTGGAGCTGTAAACTTTATCTGTATCCGTAATCGTCCCCCGCAGGTTCCTGACGTTTTGGTAACTGAAAAAAAATGCGCTATCTTGGGTAGTGAACCGGTAATCAGCTACAGATCCCTGTTCAGCAACCGGCTTTTCTGGATAATTGCGCTGGCTTACCTGTTCAACGGGTTTGCCATAATCATCCCCTTTACCTTTCTCAACACCTATGCCTGTAAAGAGCTTGCAATGTCATACGAAGCAGCAGGCTTCCTGATTACCCTTACAGGCATTGGCGGCCTTGTCGGAAAACTTGTTCTTGGGCCGCTTTCAGATACATTTGGGCGCGTAGTCATTATGCTCGTTTGCGCTGTTCTTGTGACCATGGGGGCCTTGGGGATGGTCTGCAGCACGGGAGCTGCACTGCAGACGGTCACCTTTCTCTTTGGGGTTGGCTATGGCGCCTGCTGGGGCATGTACGCTGCATGCGCCTCTGACTATTTTTCTAAAAAGTTGATCGGAGCCATCCTCGGAACCTGGTCGTTGTATCTGGGGATCGGTTCCTTTATTGCACCAATTGTTGCAGGCTGGGCGGCCGATAGTAGTGGAACCCTTCAATCGGCCTTTATTGTTGCAGCGTGCGGAGGGGCCGTATCGTTACTTCTTTTGCTGCCTTTGCTGAAAATACAGAAACAGGGTATCCATAGCACTGCTACCCCGTAATATGCTGTTTTGGGGAACGTTCTTGATTTTCTTTGTGTTCGTAGCGGCGTTGTGTGAGTAAATGGCGTTTTCAGATTGATTTTAAGGAGACCACGATGACTAACGGGTATGTATCAGCAGCTGAATTTGATTGTCTGGAGTTGTACCGCTCTTTTCTCGAACAGGAGACCGACCTGACCGGTACCGTGGTCATGCACCACGGCAGGGTAAAACGGCCCGGTAAACAGGTGCCTGACTTTTCCTCTGTCGAGCTGAAACCGCTGGCCTTTGATCTGGACAGCAGGATGAGGGCAATTGCCGAGCAGGCGAAGACTCAGTTCAAGTTGAATCAGGTCCTGGTGGTACACCGGCTTGGCATCATCAATGCCTGTGATACGGTGCTGCTGGCGGTGGTCTCCGGCGCAACCCGGGATCGCTGTTTTGCCGCCTGTTCCTGGATCGTTGATGAGATCAAACGGGAAGAGTTCATTCAACTGATTGAACATCCCTGATGCCGGAGGGGGGAGGTTGTGGCATGACCGCACCGGTCTTTCAGGACATAACCGGTATCATCCTGGTCGGGGGCAAGAGCCGCAGAATGGGGCAGGACAAGGCGTTACTTTCTGTTCAGGGGAAAACGCTGATTGAACGGGCACTGGAACCGTTTCAGCAATCCTTTGAACAGGTGCTGCTGATCGGGGACAGGCCGGAGCGGTTTGCCGCCTTTCGGCTGCCTGTTGTGCCAGACCTGTACCCCGGCAGTTCACTCGGCGGCCTGTACACCGGCCTTTACCACGCCAGGACCGAGCATATCTTTGTCACCTCCTGCGACTTGCCGTTTCCCAACCCTGCAATCCTGCGCTACCTCTGCGATGCCAGGGGCCGCTATGATGCCGTCATCCCCTGCAGCAGTCAGGGCAGTGAGCCGCTCTTTGCCTGTTATCGCAAGAGCTGTCTGGATGCCATGCGCGACCGGCTCGAACAGCAACGTTTCTCGATTTCTTCCGTCTGTTCTAGTCTGCGTACCAGGCAGGTTCCGTATCAGGATATAGCGTCGTTTGATCCTGCAGGGACGGCATTCCTTAACTTGAACACGCCTGAAGATATTGCGCTGCTCAGCTGAGACCTGCCCCTCGGCCGGCAACAGTCAGATCCCGTGATCTGATCATACCTGGGCTTTTTCAAGCTCCTTTGCCTTGGAAAAGAACTCCTGCGCCTTGATCTGCCCCAGTGTCAGGTTGTTTATCAATACCTCGGTCTGCTGAGAGTCGCATGGCGGAAGACGCTCCGCGTACTCTTTTGAGGTGTCAAACAGGCCCCTCAGCATCAGGAATGCCCTTTTCATGTCCCTCAACTCTTTTGCCGCTATCGTTGCCGTCTGTGCGTCCATATCCCCATCCTTTCTTTGTATAAATTGTCTGCTGTAGTCGCTAAAAGCTGTTCCTGACATTAAGGCGACAGTGCTCCTTGAGCGGGTAGCGGGCTTGACAGCTGTTGCTTAAGGAGCAATATCACAACAGGCCAGGCACTGCTGCAAACGTCTGAGATCCGCCATCAAGGCCTCAAAGCCGGGAAAGGTCAGGGATTGAGGGCCGTCGGACAAGGCCTTTTCAGGCTCGGGATGCACCTCTACCAGAACACCGTGGGCACCGGCCACCAGGGCAGCCTTGGACATCGGGGTGACCAGGCTCCGTTTGCCGGTGGCATGGGAAGGATCAACCATGACCGGCAGGTGGGTCAGTTCCTTGACCAGCGGTACCATGGCCAGGTCAAGGGTGTTGCGGGTGGCGGTCTCAAAGGTGCGGATGCCCCGCTCGCAGAGGATGACCTGGTCATTCC
>Ga0228535_1000386_pt1 | contig 129471 bp, 129 predicted proteins | sample SJ1metagenome_FD_168457 | JGI IMG/M metagenome (GOLD analysis project Ga0228535, IMG submission 168457) | Enriched culture of PCE-dechlorinating microbial communities from Ithaca, New York, USA - SJ1 | ecosystem: Engineered > Modeled > Simulated communities (microbial... > Unclassified...
AAGGACCCAGGGAACAGGCAATAGGACCAAAAACACGGCTTTTGAACCGAAGTTACCCGCATGAAACGGATTCGATTGTCAAGGTTCCGCTGTTGTCGCTTTCAAGCGTTTTTGTTCAGAGGTTCCATAATATTATCGAATAATAATTTGCCTTAGAATATTCGGGGGCCGTCTTAGATTTCTCTTCTGCTGGATGATGTCACGGAACACCGTGTCCTGGATCTACCGATCCGTTGAAAAAACTCTAAGTTCCATTATTAAACCCTGTTCACTGAAATTGTTGTTTTTCACGGAACGGGCACATTTTGATACAGGTGGGGCTCTTTACCAGACGCTGTCATTCTGCGTTCCAAACAAAAATTTTCAGTCGTGCTTTTTTGTTGCTTACTTGTTGAGTGCCACAACATCGTAGACAAAAAAGAGTGCCATAACATCGTAGACTGACAACTCAACGCATCTTGTAATCGAACTGCTCAACCTGTTTTTTGTTACTGAAGAGCTTCAGCTTTTGTTCCTTGACATCGATGGTGGCGACAACATATTCATACTCAAGTTCGGGCGGAACAGGGAAAAGCTCGTTGAATATGTTGATCCTCAGGTCGCTACGGATCAGGCGTACCAAATGGTATCTGCCGATCTCCGGTTTCTCCCGCCAGACCCCGGGTATTCTGTCAACATCCGGGAATCGGAGTACCGAGTTCCTTTCTGCAAGAACCTTAAGCGGTGTTTTGCCTCCGATCTTGCTGTAACGGTAACTGCTGTTGTGCCGCTGTTCAAAGGCAATGGACTCTGGAACCAGTTCTTTCTCAGAGGCAATAAACACTTTTTTGAGAAACTGTTGACGGTAAAAATTGTTGAAGTGTTCTACTGTGCCGTTTCTCCAAGGCTCCGCCATGGGTATGAACCAGGGTTCGACGTTGTTGTGGAGGCACATTTTTATCATTGAGCCCATACCCCTGGGATGTCTGTTGCTTCCGTGAAAAGTAAGGGCATTGTCAACCTGGATATTTTCGGGTATTCCCAGACGATTCCAGATTTTTAATAGACAGTCAGTAATGCCCTTGCTGGCCTTCGACCTCGAAGGCTGAACCCCGCACCTGGCGGTTGCTATATCAATAACGTTGAGACTGTAGAAGCGGATAGGTCCTTTCAGATAGCAAGGTCCAACAAGGTCCGCCTGGTGCGTCGAGTTTGGTAGTAATGAATCAAGTACTGGGTATTCCGTTCCTTTGGGCTCATATTTGCCCGTACGGCGATGAGTCAGATCGTTTCGGCTGAGTATCCTGTTTATCGTGCGGAGCGATGGCAAGGGAGTTACTCCAAGATCCTCCAGATCCCAAAGAATCGCCTGAGATCCGCAAAAGAGTTCCCTGTTGTAGAGCTTTAAGCGCACAAACTTGACCAGCTCTTCGATCTCTTTTGAAGTTCGACTTATATTCCGAGGTCGTCGCGACTGATTTTCGCTCCAGGATTCGTCATTATCACACTCTGCTCTGCGTTTGACCCATTTGTATAGCCAGGCTCTTGATCTGCCGAGAGAGACGCAAATGGACTCAGGTTTCTCTCCGTTTTTGAATCGTTCCGCTGCCAGTATCCTTTGCTTCTGCTCGGCATCTTTTTTCATGGGAACCTCCTGCATATAAGAGATTCCCATGAAGATGGAACATCAAAATGGTTATTGCAATAGCTCCGAGTCCACGATGTTGTGGCACATAAATCTACGATGTTGTGGCACTCAACACTTACTTAATAGAACACTGAGCTCGCCGAAAATTATTGTGTTGTTCCCGGGAACATGCGGGATCATGATGAAATTTCTCAGGGAGCACGATGGTCTTGCCCAAAAAAGTTCTTGAACTTGCGATGAGAGCGACCAAAGGGGGTGTTACTTACGAATAAGAGTGTTCAGGAAAGCGTGAGCCCGATCCTTCGATGCATCGAAAATCTGACGGAAGATGAGGAGGTTTATTCATGAGCAACGGTAACCTGCAGCACCCGCACAGGGAAGTAACATGGGTCAGCTACCTGGCGTTGTTAATTGCCATAGTGATCTTTTCAGGCGTTTTTGCTAAAGCTGTTGGCTGGTGGAAGTTCATCGATTTCACCGTCCTGCTTGGTTCGTTCGGAAGCATCCAGGGAGCGGAGGCGACTTTCGTTTTCCGGGGTGCAGGAGGCACCGGCGCACGTGACGGCTTCCTGTTCGCCATTTCGCTGATGCCCGCCGTCATCCTGGCTCTTGGTATTGTTTCCATTGTTGAGGGTCTTGGCGGTCTGGCTGCGGCCGAGAAAATGATGACCCCGCTTTTCAGGCCACTTGTGGGTATTCCGGGTATCGTCGGTCTTGCCTTCATTACCTCTCTCCAGAGTACCGACGGTTCAGCGGCCATGACAAAACAGCTGTATGACGATCAGGACATCACCGACAAGGACAGAACGATATTTGCTCAGCTGATGTTCAGCGCAAACGCCACTGTTACGAACTACTTCTCCTCTGGAGCTGCCCTTTTCGCATTTCTCTCAGTCCCTATCATCCTGCCCCTGGTAGTCCAGTTCGTATTCAAGATATTTGGCGCGAACGTAATGCGTGTGATCGTCAACATGGCCGAGAAAAAGGCCACAGCGGCCTAGTCGGCCTGGTGTATCAAGAGAAAAGGAGTGAGGCTAATGGCAAGCAACGTTGAAAAGACCAAAAGGGAAAACCCTGTCGATATGTTCATCCAGGGCGCTAGGAAGGGTTGGCAGATCTCTACGAACTCCATGCTTCCGAACGTCGTGATGGCGTTTGTTATCATCCGTGTCCTGAATGTTACTGGCCTGCTCGATTTAATCGGCAAAGCGGCCCGTCCGCTGATGGCTCTCTTCGGTCTCCCCGGCGAGGGGATAGTGGTTCTCATGACCGCTTTCATGAGCACCGGCGGCGGTTGCGGGGCCGCGGCGAGCCTTTATGGTACAGGAGCACTGAACATGACTCATATTAGTATCCTTATGCCCGCCATCTTCCTGATGGGTTCGATGCTCCAGTATATCGGACGTTGTCTGGGTACGGCAGAAGCTAACCAGAAATACTGGGGAGCCCATGTGGGGATAAGCATAATGAACGCTCTTCTCAGTATGGTGGTAATGAGAGTCCTCCTGGTTTTCTTCTAGAGAACAAACTTTAACCGCCTGGAAAAACTTGAAAGGATGGGTCGATGATATGACAGTATTACTTATCAGGAATGCGGAGGTATACGCACCCGAACCTGTAGGCAAGCGGGATATCCTTTGTGTCGGCGAATCTATCGCCTCTATCAAGGAAGAAATCCCCGCCGAGGTCCTCGACCATCTCCAGGGTGAGGTTGATGAATTAGACGGTTCCGGTTGTATCGCAGTCCCCGGTTTCGTTGATCAGCACGTCCACTTTAACGGCGCTGGAGGGGGTGGCGGGCCGAAGTCCCGGACAGTTAACACTCCCCTTACCGAGCTCACCCTTGCGGGTATCACAACGGCCGTCGGTCTTCTTGGGACGGATGGTATCCAGCGTTCCCTTCCGGAGCTTCTCCAGAAGGCCCGTGGTCTTGAAGAAGAGGGGATCACTACGTGGATGTTCACTGGATCCTACCAGATACCCTCCCCCACCATCACGGGCGACGTCACGACCGATATCACTTTTATCGACAAGATCATCGGGCTTAAACTCTCCATGACCGATCACAGGTCTTCGAACCCTACTGTGGACGAGCTTCGGAGATTTGCATCCAAATCAAGGCTTGGTGGCCTTCTTGGAGGCAAGTGCGGGCTGGTCATGGTCCACCTCGGGGTCGGCAAGGTGGGCATGGAACCCCTTTACGAGGTTATCAGGACCTCCGACATACCTATCGAGCAGTTCATACCCACCCATATCAACCGTGCTCCAAAGGTCATGGATTGGGGGGTCGAATGGGGCAAGAACGGAGGATATGTCGACATCAGTTCCTGCGTCTCTCCTGAGGCCGGTTTTGTGACCGCTATCAAGCCTGGCGAAGCCGTGAAGACCTTCCTTGAAAAAGGCGTCAAGCTCGAAAAAATAACCGTCAGTTCCGATGGGAACGGTGCCATGCCCATTCTGGACGAGAACGGGAAAGTTGTGGCGATGGCGCCAACAGCCATTATGGCAACCCTCGACGAATTCGAGGATCTTGTAAACGAAGGCCGTATCTCAATTGATATGGCAGTGAAGGTTTATTCCACCAACATTGCAAGGCATTTGAACCTGGCTAAGAAAGGAGTCCTTGGTCACGGCATGGATGCTGATATCCTTCTCTTCGACAAGAAGGGATTCGAAATGAGGGATGTTATAGCAAGAGGGAAGATAATGGTCAAGGACGGACTGGCCGTAAAAAAAGGCATTTACGGAGACGGCCCCGACAAGAGGAGCAAATAGCTCTGACTTTCAGTGCATAATGGAGAAGGGAGAGTCCTTTGCGATTCTCCCTCCTCCTCTCTTGCTGATCATCCAAAACACTGGCCAGGGGGAACCCCTCGGGGAGGTCAGCCTCTTGGGCGAGAGGAGGACTGGAAATGAAAAAAAGGGTCCTGATAGCTGAGATCAAACATGAAACCAATACCTTCTGTTCCACTATCACCGATGAAAATGCTTTTGCGGGGAGGTACCTGAAGTACGGTAATGAGATACCTGCCTTTTTCAAAGGCGTTAAAGTGGAGATGGGAGGCATTCTGAAGGCCTGTGAAGAGGAAGATCTTGAGATAATACCATCCATCGCCGCCAATGCCACCCCCGGCGGCAAAGTATCCAGGGCTTTCTTTGAAAAAGCGAAAGATCGAATTGTCGAAGACATCGCCAAGAACCCTGTTCTTGACGGCATTGTTCTTTCACTGCATGGAGCCATGGTCCTTGAGGACGATGAGGACGGAGAAGGCCTGCTGCTCGAAGCGGTTAGAAATACTGCCGGGGAAAGTGTCCCGATCATGGCTTCGCTGGATCTGCACGCGAACGTGACGAAGAAGATGGTTTCAAATTGCGATGCTTTCTTCTCGTACGAGACCTACCCCCATGAAGATACTTATGACATGGCTTATCAGGCAGCAAAGACCATGGCAAGAACTTTAAGAGGGGAGATCAAACCTGTTGTAGAACTTCGCCGGATCCCTATTCTTGCTCCCTATCTCGAGACGGGCAAAGAACCGATGAAGGCAATCATGGATCTGGCATCTAAGAGAGAAAAGACCCCCGGAGTGATTAAAATATCGATCCTTCACGGGTTCAGCTGGGCAGATATTGCTGAAGCTGGAATGTCAGTTGTTGTAACTTCTGACAAGGACCGGGATCTGGCAGGTTATCTCGCCGATGAATTTGCCAAGATACTCTGGGACAAAAGAAATACATTTGTCAAGCATGCCACCCCCATCGATGATGCCGTGGAAAAGGCAATTAATTCAACGGAATACCCGGTACTTCTTGCCGATATTTCAGATAATCCAGGCGGGGGAGGACCTGGGGATGGCACCTTTATTTTGAAGACTCTTCTTGAAAAAGGTGCTGAAGATGCAGCAATAGCACTTATCACAGACCCTGATAGTGTGAACGATGCCATCAGGGCAGGTGTCGGTGCCAGGTTCCAGGCAAGACTGGGCGGAAAGACAGAAAAACTGCATGGAGACCCGGTTGAAGGTGAAGCTTACGTTAAGACAATTTGCGACGGGATATTCGTGAATAAAGGTCCCATGGCGAAAGGGCTGATCGTGAACGTTGGAAAAACTGCTGTCCTCCAGATGGGCGGAGTTGACGTAATTGTCTGCGAAAGGAGACATCAGCCCTGGGATCCGGAGATTTTCAGAAGGGTTGGCATACAGCCGGAAGACAGGAAAATAGTGGTAGTCAAATCATCGATGCATTACCGTGCAGCCTACACTGAACTTGTAAAGTCGATCATAGAGGTCGATGCACCTGGACTCACCACGACGAATTTTTCGCATTTCTCTTACGAGAATCTTACCCGACCGATCTTCCCGCTCGATCCGAATGCCGGGTTTTCCAATTAAAGATAGGAGGGAAGAAAATGACTGATAAATACCTTCAAAGCGTAGAAAAATACCGAGAGGAAATGCTCAGGTTCTTTGGGGAACTGCACTCTTTTCCCGAGCTAGGTTACGAGGAAAAGGAAACCTCTGAGAAGCTTGCAAGGAGTCTTGAATCTGCAGGTTTTGAAGTTGAGCGTAACGTAGGTGGGACAACTGGTGTTATTGGGACCTTGCGGGGCAAAGAACCAGGGGTGGTCCTGGCAATCCGTTCAGATATGGATGCACTTCCGATAGAGGAAAAAAGCGGCCATCCTAACCCTTCGCGCAATCCGGGAGTAATGCATGCATGTGGGCATGATGCACATATGACGATCGTTCTTTACACAGCCCTTATTGCTGCCAGAGCAGGCATAAGGAGAGGGACCCTTAAAGTTATATTTCAGCCAGCAGAGGAACTGCTTACAGGAGCTTTGAGCATGCTTAAGTCCGGCAGTCTTGAAGATGTGGAAGAGATGGTTGGACTTCACCTGAGGCCAATCCAGGAGGCGAAGCTCGGAGAGGCCTCACCTTCATTAATTCACGGTTCTGCTTACATGGTCACTGTGGGCGTCGAAGGAAAGAGTGCCCACGGGGCAAGACCTCATCTGGGGGTCAACGCAGCCGATGCGGCTGCCCTGATAGTTCAGAACATCAATTCGATACGTGTTGATCCCCGGGTGTCCCATTCCTTCAAAACCACCTCGATAACAGCGGGCGGGAAGGCACCAAATATCATACCGGAATCGGCCACTTTGACTGTTGATGTAAGGGCTCAGAGTAATGATACTATGAAGGATATTCTGGAGAAGATAGAGAATGCCGTCGTTGCAGGGGCTCAGGCAGTAGGCGCAACAGGCGTCCTGGAAAAGGTTTTCGGCGTACCTTCTCCCGAATATGACGAGAAACTGGTGGAAGAAATGAGGATCGCAATAGAAAAGGTCCTCGGAAATTCTCTTCCGCCCATAGTATCACCTGGTGCAGAGGATTTTCACTACTACGCAACGGAGGGCAAGATAAGGACCGCCTACATGGCCCTTGGCGCCAACCTGGAGCCTGGCTTGCACAGTGAGAAGATGAGATTTGATCCTGAGGCGATCATTACAGGGACCAAGATAATGACTTCCCTGGTTGCAGGAAAACTTATAGACTGATCATGGAGGTTCAGTTATGTTTCTTCTGATAAAAGGAGCTGCAGTATATGCCCCTGAAGAGATTGGGGTCAGGGACATACTGGTTGCCGGTGAAAAGGTAGTGGCAATGGAGAATAGCCTTTCAGTCCAGGATTCACTCCCGTGTGTTGAAACCATTGAAGCCGGTGGGGCTTTTCTTGTCCCTGGTCTGATCGACAATCACGTTCATATCCTTGGTGGCGGCGGTGAAGGGAGCTACCGTACAAGAACTCCTGAATTGAGTATTTCAGACTGTACCAGGGCTGGAGTCACAACTGTCATTGGTGTCATGGGTACAGATGATGTGTCCAGGTCTCCCGAGAGCCTCCTTTCAAAGGCCCGGGGGCTGGAAGAGGAAGGCCTGAGCACAAGATGCCTTGTAGGGTCCTATCAGTTCCCCATGCGTACGGTCACCGGCTCCGTAAGGAGCGACCTTGTCCTGATCGACAAGTTCATCGGTGTCGGTGAAGTGGCAATTTCAGACCATCGTTCCTCTCAGCCTACCTGGGAAGAATTTGCATCCCTGGTGGGTTCTGCAAGAGTGGGGGGTATGCTTTCCGGGAAAGGTGGAGTCGTGAACGTTCACATGGGGGACGGGCCCAGACGTATGGAGTACCTGTTCAGGCTTGCCGAAGAGACCGAAATACCAATTACCCAGTTGTTGCCTACCCATGTTGGGAGGAACCCCGATCTCTATAAAGAAGCGAAGCGGTTTGTTTCCATAGGTGGTTACATGGACCTTACCACCAGCATGCCCGTAAGCTCTGCTGCCAGCGGTGAGGTCAAGGCAAGCAAGGGATTGAAGGATATTATCAGTGACGGACTGCCAATTGAACGCGTTACCTTGAGTTCAGACGGGCAAGGCAGCCTTCCAGAATTTGACGAGAAGGGCAAATTGGTCAGGTTGCTTGTAGGGACATCAGCCTCCCTGTTCCGGGAATTCCAGGACGCTGTGCTTCAGGAGAAAGTGTCTCTTCCTGACGCGCTTAAGACGGTAACTTCGAATGTGGCCGACGTTTTCAAATTGCCCTCAAAAGGAAGGATAAAAGTGGGGAACGATGGCGACCTGGTGCTCCTTGATCCTTCCAGGCTGGAGGTAAAAACCGTTATCGCAAAGGGTTCCATTATGATCAGGGATGGGGAGATCCAGAGAAAGGGCACCTTCGAGCAGTAGGTTTGGTGTTGTTATCAGGAGAGATCCGGGTGTTCCCCCGTCTGTGTGAAGGGAGATTTTTCCCGTGAAAGGATGGCGAGCCTTTTGGATCCTTTGGAGTCCATATGCCTCGGGATAAAGGGATGCGCGTCGTAGTAAAGACTCACGGACTTCTGGCTGAATTGCTAAAAAAAGATTTCCCTGACGAGGCCCGAATGGACCGGCCTTCACCCTCGACACTGATGGAGATTCTCGAAGCAACAGGTTTTGAGGAGGCTGATTTTCAGTGGATTGCGGTGTCGGTAGACGGGCAAATGGCCAATGGCAAATTCTCGGATCTTGTGATTGACAAAAGGGAAGTGGAGATATCTGTCTACCCGGTTTTCGCCGGCGGTTAAGGATAAGGGTGGAGATCACTTAAAGTGATCTCCACCCTTATCCTCGAAAGATTGCTCAGGGTTTCAGTCCTCTGTCAGCTTGCACATTGCCGGCAGGTTCATGTAGCGGTCGAACTCTTCCTCAGTCAGGTATCTCAGGGCCAGAGCAGCTTCTTTCAATGTTATTCCTTCCCTGTCCGCTTTCTGGGCTATCTCCGCAGCCTTGTCATAACCGATGTGAGGGTTCAGTGCAGTTACGTTCATAAGCGAAATTTTCACAAAGCGGGAAATAACCTCCGATCTTGCTTTCAGTCCTTTTGCGCAGTTTTCGTTGAATGATCTCATCGCATCAGCCAAAAGCCTCCCGGACTGAAGGAAGTTATAGATCATGACAGGCATATAGACGTTGAGTTCGAAGTTCCCCTGGCTGGATGCAAAAGATATTGTTGTGTCGTTCCCGAAAACCTGGGTGACCACCATGCTCAAGGCCTCGATCTGTGTCGGGTTTACCTTTCCCGGCATAATGGAGCTACCGGGCTCGTTCGCCGGTATTGAAAGTTCCCCAATACCGCATCGAGGTCCCGATGAAAGCCACCTGATATCATTGGAGATCTTCAAAAGATCTGCAGCAAGGGCTTTCATGGCGCCGTGAGCAAAGACAATCTCGTCCTTGCTTGTAAGGGAGTGGAACTTGTTGGGGGCTGTTTTGAAACCCTTTCCAGTTAACAATCTGATCTGGGTTGCAACCTCTGTGTCAAAACCGTCAGGTGCGTTAAGACCTGTTCCCACGGCAGTTCCGCCCAGGGCGAGATCCTTAAGAAAATCCGTGCTTGCCTCTATCATCTCCCTGTCCCTGTCAAGCATCCGTACCCAGCCACTTATTTCTTGCCCCAACGTTAAAGGCGCAGCATCCTGAAGATGGGTTCTGCCGGTCTTGATAAGGGTTCGGTATTCTTCTGACTTCTCCGAAAAGGTTTTTCTCAGCGCATCCAAAGACGGGAAAAGAATGTCCTCGATTTGTAAAACCGCTGCTATATGCATGGCCGAAGGGAAGGCATCGTTCGAACTCTGTGACATGTTCACGTGGTTGTTGGGATGTACCACGCATTCAGGTTCATCGATCAGCTGAATTGCCCTGTTGGCGATAACTTCATTGACGTTCATGTTGCTCTGGGTGCCGCTCCCGGTCTGCCAGACGGAAAGATCAAAATTGCCCTTGTGTTGTCCTTCTAGTATTTCGTCGCATGCTCGGACAATGGCATTAGCTCTGGCTTCATCAAGCACTCCAAGTTTTTTATTGGCCAGTGCGGAGGCTTTCTTTATAAGGGCAAGCGATCTTACAATCTCATCCGGCATCTTTTCCGTACCAATCCTGAAGTTGTCAATACTGCGTTGGCTCTGTGCTCCGTAAAGCCTTTCGCAAGGTACAAGTACTTCTCCCATAGAATCCTTCTCTATCCTGTTCTTCATCAAGGAGCCCTCCGTTTTATTGCGTTGCTTATCACGAACCGAAAGACATCAGGTCGCCTGTGTAGAAGGGTGCAAATCTGTCTCCCAGTTTTTCACCAAGCATCCGTTCGCCGATCTCCCCTGTGCAATGTCCAGACCAGACTCTCAGATCGGGGAAATCCGAAAGCTGATCTACGGTCTGGACCCGGACCTCCTCTTTTTGGTCGACAAGGTGAAAACCTCCTATTACGGCCACGACAGGCCTATCCCCGAAAAGGCTCCGGGCGGCTTCCAGAGTATTGATCAGTCCAGCATGACAACATCCCGTCAGCACTATTATCCCCTCGGAGAGTATATCAACAAAGATAGAAGCATCGTCATTTTCGGGGTCTGGACGAAGGATTCCGTCCTCGAGTATCGAGACACCCCACTCGGCTTGTTCGAAGGAAGTTACCCTTGGAATGGTTCCTGAAAACCAGACGCCCGGTAAAAACTCCACGGGCTCCTTAACCAGCAAAAGCCTGTTCTGAGGCAAAGATCCTAAAAGTGATGGGTCCATCCCGATATATTTTAAGGATTTTCTCTGGCTATAGACAGGTCTGGCGATCTCTGCGTGGGCTATTAGTGAAAACCTTCCTTCCGGCTCCTTCAGGATCCCCCCCAATCCCCCCGTATGATCGTAGTGGGAGTGGGAAAGTGCAAGCCAGTCAATGCTTTCTATCGGGATCCCAAGTTTTGTCAGATTATTCTGGAGGGGTGGGTAAGTCCACCCGGTGTCAAAGAGGGTTCTCCTGAAAGAATAGTCATCGAAAAAGACATCCAAAACCATAGACAGGCCGAATTGAGACCAGAGAGAATTACTGTATCTGGATCTGTCGCAGACTGTGATCCTGACTTCCGCCCTTTTGACATGTTGTTTCTTTTCCATTGCTGCATCTCCTTCCCGTTCCCATTTTTGATGACCAATTCCCCTCAACCTTGGCCGTTAGGCAGGACAAGTTGCTTGACCGGGTAGAGATTGCCTGCAGGGAATGGATAGGGGGAAAATCTGGTCGGGGGTCCTGTTGGCGTAATCACGTTCCTCTATTGACATCATGGCTCTTGTCTGTCCATCCGTAAGGGTTGCTGGAAGTCCTTCAGTTTCAAAAGTCAGGATATGGCCATCCTTTACCACGTGGCGGCCTTCAATGAAAACGTCCGAAACAGGGCGCTCCAATGCCGAAAAGAAAAGGTTTTTCAAGGGATCCCTCAAAGGATGCATCAAGGGGTGTTCAAGATCCACCAGGAAGAAATCGGCCTTTGCACCTTTCTCTATCCTGCCAATGTCATCTCTGAGAAGGGCGGAAGCTCCTCCGATCGTTGCCGCGTTTAACAGCATCGATGTAGAGCCTGCTGTAATATTGCCTTCGATGGCCTTGCCGAGGATAATAGCCCATCTCATCTCATCCAGAAAGTTGTGGGGAAAAGTATCTGTCCCTATGCCAACATTGATGCCTTTCATTACGTACCTGGGAAAACTGTTCAACAGAATGCCCTTCCGGGCAAATATCACCGGGCAGTGGGCAACTGATACAGGTGCTTCACTTAACCTTTGGATATCAGCCTTTTCAGGCCAGTAAACCCAGGGGTGGTCATCAAGAAAGATACAATGACCCAATATTACCGAACGATCAAGGCAACCTATCGAGCTAAGCCAGCCGACGGGTGACATGCCGTGACGTCGGGTCATTTCATTGAATTCTACAAGGCTTTGCGCAGTATGGATCTGCATGGGTATTGACCTGTTTTTCGCTTCTTCGAGGCTTGAAAGGATCATTTTCTCAGAGCAGGTGTCTACTCTCATTGGGGCGACCATGCCATCGATCATTTCTGATGGATGGGCCCTGGCGGAATCAATATATTCCAGGGCTTCTGACATTTGATCGAATCCATATGCTTCATCCCACTTGTAATCAACAGAGTGACCGTCGCTGGTAGTAGCCCTTGCAGATGCATACATTGGAGCTATGACCGTCCGGATGCCCGTAGACGCAAGGTCATCTAACCAGTTCTTTCTGGGGGTGGACATATCAACGAAAGTGGTTACCCCGCTTTTCAGCAGTTCGGCAATTGTAAAGAGGGTCGCAGCTCTTCTGGTTTCTTCGTCTGGCTTTATAAGGTGCATGTATTCGTATAAGGCACTCATGCCAAGTCTCGGAGAAGATCGCTCTTCCAGAAGGCCTTTGCTCAGAGGTTCCATGTCCGGGTGAGAATGAACGTTTATAAAACCTGGAACAAGCAGCTTTTTACTGCCATCGATAACTTTCTTCGTATCACTGTTGGTTCCTGGTTCAGATTCGATCCGGGTTATCCTGCCCCCGCTGATGCCTATATTCACTCCCCTCGCATAACAATGGCAACGTTCTGTGGAGTCCCATAATACTGCCCAATCCAGGTTTTTAATAAGAGTGTCTTCCAAAATAACAACCCCTGTCGATCAAGTCTTTAAACATGTCTTTTACAGCAAGGTCCCAAGTTGTTATTCAAACCCTGTAAGGCTTATTTGGTCAGGGAAAGGCATCAGCTCCCTGGTCAGTTCCTCTGAAAAGGAGATGCACTGTCACCCGTCTCTCCGGTCGGAACTTTTGTTATTCGCAGAGCAGATCGCTGCCTTGTTGATCCTCTCGGCTACCTTTCGCAGGTGGGCTATGGCCGTATCCCTTGCCTTGGCCGGATCACCTGTTCTAAGTGATCTGACTATCTCCTGGTGTTCTTTCAGGGCCTGGATCATGGGGTCGCCAAAGGTCCTGCTGAGCAGGAGGAGGTTTGAGCACTTTATAAGGATCCTGTTCTCAAAATCCTTCAGAAAGTCATTCCCGGACAGGTCGGCTATCAGGTTATGGAACATCCTGTCCAGGGCGAGTGACAGATGAGTGTCATGTTCTGCGTAAGCTATCTCCTGTTGCCATATTATGTTTTCGATCTTTGTAAAATCTTCATCCGTTCCCTGTATACAGGCAATTTCAGCCAAAGCGCCCTCGACTACCTCTCTTGCCTGGAATGTCTTTTTGAGATCTTCGATGGTTATCTCTGGTACTTTGAGGGTCCTGCTTTCATCAGATGCTAGCAGGCCTTCATTCAGAAGCCTGTGAAGCGCAGCTCTTATGGGGGTTCTGCTCATTCCCATCGACGAGGAAAGGTTTTCTTCCTTGAGCCTTGCGCCAGGCAGGAGATCCCCTCGCATAATTGCGCTTCTTATCAGGAAATAAGCCCTCTCGGAGAGGGTCTCGTTTTTTTCAGGCAACGCGACATCCCCTTTATGATTCTCAGTATACAGACATTTCAACAAAACCACTCGGGAAACTGTTTTTAACGATAGCAAAAGAGTACCTTTATTACAAGGGTTTTCTTCAAGTTGAGAATTGCACACGATCTCGAAAAAACATAGAAACTCTGGACACAGAAATAGCAATGTGCTAGATTCGTTACAATTATTTTCTTCATTGTTGGAATTTTCTGTTTCATCAAAAAGGGTTCTTTAAGGAGCTTGAAGCAATGGGTCCGTGAAGAATTGTTACTTTTGGCTTTATCAGTGACTGATGCAAACAACTGCATGGCAATGAAAGGAATCAGTAAGACTCCACATATTTTCATTCAAGGGGGTAGTTTTCTTGGTTATAAAACGAGCAGAAGAGTATCATAACGTTCTGAAGTTTATCCCGCCGATCCCTGAGCCACCCTTCGAGGATAGCAGTTCCCTTGAGAAATATTGGGGAAGGGTATGGGGAGCTGACACCGAGGTGGGCCGTTTGCGGAGTGTGCTTCTGCATCGGCCAGGGGATGAAATGAAAATTATCGATGAAAACAAGTGGAACGACGAAGCTGGAGCCCTTATCGGTGATAACGGGGCCTGGTACTGGAGAGACCGTAAAGGGCCTGATATTGGCCTGATGCAGAAACAGCATGACAATTTTGCCGATATCATGCGCAAGGAAGGAGTGGAGGTTGTCTACCTCGAAAGCAAGGAACTCGACCGCCCGAAAGCCGTTTTTACAAGAGATCTTGGTATTGCCGTTCCCGGGGGGGCCATTCTGGGGCGTTTTGCTCCGGCCATGCGGCGCGGCGAAGAGAGAACAGGGTTGAAACGGCTTGGGGAGATGGGTGTTCCTGTTCTGCGAATGGTTCACGGTACGGGTACTTTCGAAGGAGGCAACTTTGCTTACATCGACAGCAGGCATGCTGCCGTCGGTTTTTCCTCAAGAACAAACCTTGAAGGCATTAGACAGGTCCAGCAGGTCCTTGAAGTCTTGGGTATTGAACTGCTGACGGTTCCTCTTACCGGTTATGCTCTTCATCTTGACGGGGCTTTCTCGATGGTGGACATCGATAAGGCTCTTGTAAATGTAACGAAACTACCCTTCTGGTTCCTGGAAAAGCTCAAAGAATTGAACATTCATACCGTGGACGTTCATCCCGACGATAACTGGTACGCAATTAATTGCGTACCGCTGAAGCCGGGCAAGGTTATCATGGCTGACGGTTCTGACAGGACTGCCGAAAGACTTGGTAAAGTTGGTGTTGAAGTAATACAGATAGAGTATACAGAGATCCTCAAGAACGGCGGGGGTCCCCGATGTTCAAGCATGCCTCTGCAGCGTGATCCTGTATAAGAAGCTCCTCATATTCTAAGACCCCACCCTCTGGATCTGGCATGGGGCCTGGTTTGTGGAACGGATAATTTTCTGGGAGGGTGAAGAATGAAAGTAGAAGAAAGGATCCTGCAGCGGATCGAAAAGAACAGGGATGAGATCATTTCCTTTGTAAGGGAGATAGTGAGTACCCCGAGCGTTACCGGTGATGAAAAGGCAGTAGGAGCGGCCATATATCGGAAGATGGAGAAGATCGGCCTTGATGAACTGCGCCTTGTTGAAGCAATTCCAGGCCGCCCGAACATTGTGGGTGTTCTTAGGGGAGGAAATCCAGGCAAAGACCTGCTTTTTAATGGGCACCTTGACGTAGTGCCTCCTGGCCCGGAAGAGGAATGGGATCACCCGCCCTTCGCAGGTGTGATAGAAGGCGGTTACCTTCACGGGCGCGGTTCCGTAGACATGAAATCGGGGTTGTGCGGATCTATCCTTGCGGTGGAGGCCCTTAAACAGGAGAACATCCCATTCTCCGGAAGCATAACGCTTACTGCTGTATGTGACGAACAGATCGGAGGCGCCCTTGGAATCAGGCACCTGATAGAAAAAGGTTATGTAAAGGGCGATATGGGGATAAACTGCGAGGCCACGAACCTGGATACAGTGGATGTTGCCCACAAGGGCATTTACCAGTGCGATATTACTATCCAGGGCAAGGCGATCCACGGATCAAGACCCTGGCTGGGGATCAATGCCATAGACAAGGCCTCGAGCGTCATTGAGGAGATAAAGAAACTGGCCATGGAACTGGAAGGGAGAAAGCATCCACTTCTTCGCTTCCCGACGGTCAATGTAAGCACCATTCATGGCGGCACCGCAGCGAACATGATACCCAGCAAATGTACCATGGAGGTCAACAGGAGGCTTATACCCGGAGAGACCTTTGAACAGGTCGAGAGGGAGTTGCAGGATATTCTGGATCGACTGGCGAAGGATGACCCCCAGTTCAAGGCTTCTCTCAAGGCCAAGGATTTCTTTATGCCCGTAATGGATACTTCCCCTGAAGCGCCTGTCGTGAAAGCTATTCAGAAGGCCCATAAAATGGTAAGAGACAATGATCTGCCCACGGGTGGCAAGGATGCGGGGACTGATGCCGCCTGGATAGTTAACGCAACAGGTATGCCGATGCCTATCTATGGACCGGGAGATTATCTCAAGGGCTCCCTGGCCTCTAACGAAAAGATCGCCCTTGATGACATCGTGGATGCTGTAAAGGTTTATGCGCTTGCAGCTTATTACCTTCTCGGGAAAGGGGAATAAAAACATGCTCAAGTGGCCAGACGGCGTCAAAGCGGTTGCACTTTTCACCTTCGATCTCGACGCTGAAACTCTATGGTTCTCCAGGAACCCCAAGAACTGGGAGAGTACCCAGAACCGTTCCAGGGGGGCCTACGGCCCCAACGAAGGAGTGCCCAGGATCCTTGACATGCTTGCACGTAACGATGTAAAAGCGACTTTCTTCATTCCCGGCTGGGTCATCGAGAACTATGAAAAGATCGTAAGGCGCATTCATGAAGAAGGGCATGAGATAGCCTACCACGGATATCTCCACGAGTTCAGCGACACAATTACCTATGATGAAGAGAATGAGCTTATGGAAAAGTGCGAGGCCATAATCAAGAACATCACAGGCAAGAAGCCGGTGGGACACCGTTCACCCATGGGGGAGGTCCTTCCCCATTCTTTCAGACTTTTGAAAGACAGGGGATATCTTTATACGGCCAATATGATGGATTGGGATGTCCCTTATTTTCACAATATCGATGGCAATAAGATCCCTCTTCTGGAATTTCCCAGTGAATGGTATTACGACGACTCTTCGTATTACTTCTTCACGTTGCAGGAACCAGCACGAAGAGGGATCACTTCTGCAAGGACCTTATTCGAGATATGGCAGGATGAATTTGATGGCCTCTATGAGGAAGGCAAAATGTTCAATACCATAAATCATCCTCAGATTAGCGGAAGACCGAGCAGGGTAAAAACCCTTGAAAAGCTTATCCAACATATGAAGTCAAAACCGGGCACCTGGATTGCACGTATTGATGAAGTAGCCAGGCACCTTATTGAGCAGTTTCCTGGAGATTAGGGATCTTTGCGACCTCGAGCGGTCTGGTTGATCTGAAGGAACAGGTAAGACTTGTCAGGGGTTTTTTGTTATAGCAAGAAAATTGTAGGAGGTGTTTCTGGTGGTAGGAAGATCAGGGAAAAGTATGTTTCTTATGGTTGCTGCTGTACTCCTGGTTGTTTTTGGAGCATCAGGCGCTTTTGCCGCGGATCCTATCCGCATAGGTTTTGTGGGCCCACTGACCGGTGGAGCCAGCTTCCTCGGACAGACGGGAGTCAAGGCTGTCGAACTTGCCTTCGAGGAGTTTAACGCAGCAGGAGGGTTGAATGGTCGCCCCGTTCAGCTTTTCAAGTATGATGACCAGGCTGTTCCTGCCGAGGGCCTGGCTGCTTTGAACAAGCTCATTGATGAGGACAAGGTCATCGCGATCGTAGGTCCCTTCAACAGCTCGGTCACTTTGGCCGTAATGTCCAATGCAGAGAGAAAACAGGTTCCTCTTCTGACTACAGCTACCAACACAAAAATTTGCAACCAGGGTAACAAGTATGTCTTCCGGACAACTCTGGATAACGAGCAGCAGGGGCTAGGGCTGGCAGACTACGTTATTGACACCTTGGGCATGAAGAACATAGCGATCATCTATGGGAACGACGACTTTGGCAACGAGTTGCAGAGCATTTTCGAGACCAGGGCTACCAGCAAAGGTGTCAAGATCGTTGCCAAGGAGTCCTATAACCCTGGAACAACAGATTTTTACGGTGTTCTGACCAAGATCAAGCCCAAACAGCCTGAGGCAATCATCCTCTGTGGCTATATCGAGGAAGGATCACAGATACTAAGGCAGTCAAAGGAGCTGGGGCTCGAAACCAAATTCTTCAGCTACGGTGCCTTTGCCGACGATCTTCTCCTGGATCTTGCCGGAGATGCTGCAGAGGGTGTCATGATGATCACTCTCTTTGAACCGGGATTCCCGGTCAACGAAGTGGGCGAACATTTCGTCGAGGCTTACAGGGCTAAGTACAATGAAGAGGCTAACAGCTATTCCGGTGAGTCCTATGGTTCCGCTCTGGTGCTCCTTCAGGCCCTCAGGAATGCGAAGAGTCTTGACGGCAAGGGAGTACGCGACGCCCTTGCGGATCTTCCCGGGGTAGAAGTCCCTCTGGGTAATATGTCATTTGATGAAAAAGGCCAGTCTATAATCAAGACCCTTATCGGTGTGATCCAGGACGGGAAAAGGGTCCTGGCCCCGGTACAGCCTCAATAGTTTCCTGCCCGGGAGGCAGGTCGGCCTGCCTCCCGGTAAATTCTGCTGCAATAGCCCGGATCATTTAAAGAGAACTTCAATCATTTATGGAAGAAGGAAATCCTGTTATGTTCTCAATATTTATCCAGCTTATCGTTAACGGAATAGCGGCGGGCGGGATTTATGCCCTTGCGGCTTCGGGACTGACCCTTATCACTGGAGTGCTCAATCTGATCAACTTTGCCCATGGCGAGCTCTACATGCTCGGGGCCTATTTTGCCCTCAGTGCCTTCGTGGGAATGAATTTCGGATTTTGGTCGTCGCTTTTTGCCTCCATGATAGGTGTGGGCCTTCTTGCTGTCTCAATTGAGAGGCTGGTTTTCAGGCCGCTGCGTTACGCCCCTCCGATCAACCCGCTTCTTGCCTCCCTTGGGGTTTCGATCTTCCTGCAGAACGCATCCCTTCTAATATGGAAAGCCCGTCCGCAGAGGCTGGAAGGGGTCTTTGCAGATAGCATTATCCAACTCGGAGACATACGAATATCCATGCAGAGGCTTCTAGTGGTTATTGTTGCGATCAGCCTTATCATTCTGCTGCAGTTCATAATCAAGAAAACATGGCTTGGTTTCGGGATCCGGGCAATATCCCAGGATCTTACGGCATCAAGCCTTATGGGTGTAAATATTGAGAAGATAGCCCCGGCAACTTTTATGCTTGCCGGGATTCTCGCCGGTGCGGCAGGTACGCTAGTCGGACCTATCTTCATTCTCCAGCCGACGATGGGCGCGCTTGTAGGTCTCAAGGCCTTTGTGCTTGTAATAGTGGGAGGGGCAGGTAATGTTGCTGGCGCTACGATCGCAGGGGTGATCCTTGGGATTGTTGAGAACCTGATGGACGGTTTCGTTTCCTCAAAATACAAAGACGTTATCGCCTTTTTGGTATTGATCTTTGTCCTGTTCGTGAAAAGGGAAGGCCTTGCCGGGAGGGATGTTTCGTGAAGGCTATGAAGGGGAACTACAAGCCGGTTGCGATCATTACGAGTTTCTTCCTCCTGTTGGCCCTTCCGGTGGCACTGGAATCCAACTATCATCTTCATCTCGTGATCATGGTCTGCATAAACACGATCCTTGCATCGAGCCTGAATCTTGTTCTTGGTTATGCCGGTAATGCATCTCTCTGCCACGGGGCCCTTTACGGCATCGGGGCTTATACTGCCGCCCTTGTCTCAACGAACCTCGGCCTATCCCCCTGGGTATGCATGATCATCGCCGGTTCCGTTGCAGGAATTCTTGCACTTCCGGTGGGCCTCGCGAGCCTTCCTTTCCGGGGTGTTTATTTTGCGGTAGCCACACTGGGATTTCAGCAGATAATCAACCTTGTAACAGTCAACTGGGACAAATTGACCCGGGGCCCCATGGGCATTACAAACGTTCCGCCCTTCGTTGTGGGATCCGTGCCACTGGGCATGAAGGGGCTGGCAACCATGTCAATGGTCCTTGCGGGTTTCTGTGTTTTTTCATGCTGGCTCATTGTCCGTTCAAGGATAGGTGCCGAACTCAGGGCTATCAGGGACAACGAGATCGCGGCCAGGTCGGTAGGGATCAACTCCTTCTGGGTCAAGAACCTGATTTTTTGCATAAGCGCGGCAATGGCAGGTGTTGCAGGAAGTATTTTCGCGCATTATACGGGTTTTGTCAGTCCAGACAGTTTTACCATCAATGTTTCTGTAACTAGCGTGATAATGGTTCTTGCAGGGGGCATCGGCACCCTTGGGGGAGGAGCGCTAGGAGCTCTTCTCCTAACGTTGCTTCCGGAAATGATGCGCTTCCTCCAGGATTATCGTATGGTCCTTTACGGGATATCCCTGGTTGCCATGATAATATACCTCCCAAATGGAATTATTGGTTTACTGTCATACCGGAACGGCCTTTTCGGTGGCTCTTCCCGCGGCGAAGAGGAGGGAGCCTGATGACTGTGCTGCAAGTTAAGGATCTTACGAAAAAATTCGGAGGGGTTACCGCCCTTGATGCGCTTTCTTTTGAGGTCCAGAAGGGCGAGACGCTTGGCCTGATCGGTCCAAACGGATCGGGAAAGACCACCTGCTTCAACGTGATAACTGGAATTTTCCCTGCCACCTCTGGGGACGTGATTTTCCAAGGAAGGAGCCTGAATAAGAAGTCTGTTCACGAGATCAATTTGAGCGGTATCGCAAGAACCTTTCAGAATTTGAAAATATTTCCGAGAATGACAGTTTGGGACAATGTTCTGGTCGCAAGATTTGCTAAATCCGGTAACCCCAGGTGGAAAGATGCACTTTGCTTTCCTTCATCCTTGCAAGACCGCAAAAAGGCAGCGGCAGAAGTGGAGAGCATCCTTGATTTCGTGGGACTTTCCCGGTTTGCTCCCATGGAGGCTGAATCGCTCCCCTATGGGCATAAACGGAAGCTGGAAATAGGAAGGGCATTAGCTACAAAACCTGAACTTCTTCTTCTGGACGAACCCGCTGCAGGAATGAACACTCAGGAAACAGAATCACTCCTTGATCTTCTGGAAAAACTGCATGACACGGGTCTTACCATGGTAGTGATAGAGCACGACATGAGGCTTATCATGGGTGTTTCTTCAAGGATCATTGTCCTTAATTATGGTCAACTTCTTGCAGAAGGGTCTCCGGAAGAGATCCGGAATACCTCCTCGGTCATAGAAGCCTACCTTGGGGGTGAAACACAATATGCTTGAGTTGGAAAACGTTCACGTAAATTATGGGCATATAAAGGCTTTAAAGGGAATAAGCCTGTCTGTGGATCAGGGAGAGATAGTTGCCTTGATCGGTTCGAACGGTGCTGGAAAGACCACTACTCTTTTGACCATATCGGGGATCCTGAAACCCAAAGAAGGAGAGGTCCGTTTCCTTGGAGATGTAGTTTCAAACCTTTCGGCAGACCGGGTAGTCAAGGCTGGAATTGTTCAGGTCCCGGAGGGCAGAAGAGTATTCCCGAGGATGACTGTCCTGGAAAACCTTAAGATGGGGGCCTACACCAGACCTGACAGGAATTCTATTTCAGATGATATCGAAAGCGTTTTTGAATTTTTCCCCATATTGAAGGCTCGGTCGAGTCAGAACGGTGGAACGCTAAGCGGAGGCGAACAACAGATGCTTGCGATAGGGCGTGCCATAATGTCCAAACCGAAGCTTCTCCTGCTTGATGAGCCTTCCCTGGGACTTGCTCCTGTCATCATCGAACAGGTATTCAGGAAGATCAGAGGGATCGGGGAGTCGGGGATCTCGATACTCCTTGTGGAGCAGAACGCAAGAGCAGCCCTTTCCCTGGCGCATCGGGCCTACGTAATGGAGACCGGGAATATTGCCATGGAAGGGCCAAGCTCAAGTCTGGCTAACGATCCAGCGGTACAGCAGACATATCTTGGAGGATAAGGAGGCAAGAACCATGTGGATAAGAGGAGGCAAGGTTATCGACGGGACAGGGAGAACTCCTTTCTTTGCCGATATTGAGATCACCGACGGGAAGATCAGAAGCCTTAGACGAAGTGACACGTCTTCTGGTCCATTTTGTGAAAATGGAACAATAGTGGATGCGCAGGGGAAATTTATTCTTCCAGGGCTTATCGACTCACACAATCATCTGGGTCTTGAATTGGGAGATGAAGAAGCCCAGATGAAGGAACCCACCCCGCTAATAGCAATTCGTTCGGCCCGAAGGGCCTGGGAAAACCTGAAAACGGGAGTTACCACCATGAGGACAATGGGGGAGAAGGACTTCATTGATGTCGCCTATAAACAGGCGATTGAAGAGGGCAGCATCAGAGGTCCAAAGGTTGTGGTAGCGGGTTGGGCAATAACCCGGACTGGCGGTCACGGTTACTATATTGCACGTGAAGCGGATGGTCCTGAAGAAGTCAGGAAAGCTGTAAGGAATAACCTGAAGATGGGGGCCGACTTTATCAAGTTGCTTGTTTCTGGTGGCGGTTCTACCAAAAGTTCTTCCCCCACAAACGTAGAGATGACTTTCGAGGAGATCAGCATGGCTGTCAACGAGGCCCACATGAGGGGGAAAAGGGTCGCTGTCCACTGTCATGGGGGACTGCCGGCAAGTTGCTCCATTCAGGCTGGTGTCGATAGCATCGAACATGGTTTCTTTTTGACCCGGAGGCATCTTGAGGCTATGCGATCCAAGGGTATTTTCCTTGTATCGACCCTTGGGTTCCTTCTTATCCCTAAGCCGGCTGGAGAGGAAACACGCCCTCAATGGTACCTGGACAAACTCAAGTACATGATTGAGAAGGCTCGAGAGACAATGCTTATGGCAAAAGAGATAGGCGTCGATGTCGCTGTCGGGCAGGATTGCGACCATGGCAAGATCGCAGGTGAGATAGAATGCCTGGTGGAACTGGGCTGGTCGCCTCTCCATGCGATCCGGGCGGCAACTGAAAGAGGAGCGGCGCTTTGCGATCTTGATGATGTCGGAACGATAACCGTAGGACGGAGAGCGGATCTTGTCATTGTAGGGAAAGACCCCACCGCGGATGTAAGTACCCTCAGATCGGTCGATATGGTTCTTAAAAATGGGCGGGTCGTTTACGAGGACGGCAAGAGCCCCGACTAGGAGTTCAGGACCTGTAAAAAGTTTGGGCTACAATCATGCTAAAGGGAATAACCTTTTCAGATTTTTTATCTTTAGGTCAGTTCGGAGGTAATCAGGTATGGGGGAATTTCTTCAACAGATAATCAACGGATTAGTGCTTGGAAGCATCTATGCCCTTATCGCAGTAGGGTTGAGCCAGATTTTCGGGGTTATCCGGATAATTCAATGGGCCCATGGGGAAGTCTACATGATAGGGGCCTACGTGGGGTTCTTCCTTACAGTTTACATGAAGTTGCCCTACCTGCTTTCTCTTGTCATCGCCACATTGGCAATGGCTGTTTTCGGAGTAATCATAGAAACCGTGGTGTTCAGGCCCCTGAGGAATTTCCCGAGCATAAGCACCACACTGGGAGCCATAGGCCTTTCGGTCTTTCTTCTTAACGCGGCAAATGTCTTCTTTACTCCCGAGCCCCAGAGATTCCCTCTCGATTACGTGAACAGGATCATCCAGGTAGGTCCACTGATGGTCACTTACCAGCGGGCAGTAGTGTTCTTTATTTCCCTACTGCTGATACTTGCCTTGAGCCTTTTCATCAAAAAGACACTGGTAGGGAAAAGCATGATAGCGATGTCCGAGGACATGCAGGCCGCCAGCCTGATGGGTATCGATGTCAACTTCACGGCTGCCCTGGCTTTTGCGATCGGATCGGCTCTTGCCGGTGCCGCCGGAGTTCTTATCAGCCCTATTTTTCTCCTTTACCCCCAGATGAGCGGGATAGCTGTGGCGAAGGCTTTCCCCGTAGTTGTCCTCGGAGGGTTGGGGAGTATCGAGGGTGCTATTTTAAGCGGATATATTCTTGGTCTTACAGAAAGCCTCATGTCCGGCTACGTATCATCGGCCTACAAGGACCTGCCGGCTTTCATCATCCTTATACTGGTCCTTTACCTGCGCCCGCAGGGTTTGTTGGGCCGGAAGATAGTGGAGAAGGTATAGAGCGATGCTTGTTAAAGATCATCCAAACCTCAAGAGAGTTCTTTTCGCTGCCGGTGCCATAGGACTGGTTTCTGTTCCTCACCTGGTGGAAAGCCAGTATGTTATGCACCTTCTGATAATGGGCTGTATCTACACCATACTTACGCAGAGCCTGAACCTGATCGCCGGTTACATGGGAGCCATATCGATCGGCCATGCCGCATTTTACGGGATAGGAGCCTATACTTCGGCTTTGCTGGCGTTGAGGCTGAACCTCCCCTTCATCGTTACCGTGCCGTGTGCAGCGCTTCTGGCAGGCTTCGCCGGGCTTGTCCTGGCGATACCCTCGCTCAAGTTAAAAAGCTCCTATCTCGTAATTACTACAATCGCATTCGGTAAAGCCATTCACCTTATTATGATAAATGCCGTCCCTCTTACCAGGGGTCCGCTGGGGCTCCTTGGCATCCCGGCCCCGTTCATGATGAAGCTCGGTGCGCTTCAGATCGATTTCAGCACTAAAACCCAGTATTACTACCTTATGATGGCAGTAATGCTCATGGTAATGTTCCTCTATTACCGCCTGATACATTCCAGGACGGGAAGAGCCATTATCGGCGTACGGGAGGACGAGATAGCATCGGCCGTTATAGGGGTGGATGTAGTTTATTACAAGATACTTTCATTCGTGATCGGTACTGCGACGGCGGGTCTTGCAGGAGCCCTCTATGCCCACTACGTGAGGTTCATAAGCCCTGAGACCTTCAGCATCTTCGAATCCATAACCCTTTTGATAATGATGATAGTGGGAGGGACCGGGACCTTTATCGGGCCGATCCTCGGAGCGTTTGGTATAACCTTCCTGCTTGAGAATCTGCGTTTCCTCGCTACTTTCCGCCTGATGATCTATGGCGTGATACTATTCCTGACTATTTTCTTCATGCCCAGGGGGCTTGTAGGTCTTTTTGATCTGCTAAAAAGGCGGCTTTTCCCTTCCCACATGGAAGAGAAAAAACAGCCGGAATCCAACTGACGGGTGATATAGATGGGAAACGTGCTTGAAGTACAATCCCTGAAAATGTGTTTCGAAGGCCTTACCGCGGTTGCGGACGTCAGCTTCAAGGTAAGGAAAGGACTGATCTTCAGCATTATCGGACCGAACGGATCCGGTAAGACAACCATACTCAACATGATTTCCGGCCTTTACAAGCCTACCGACGGCAGGGTTATCTTCTCGGATAAAGATATCACAGGGATGAAGCCTCACGTTGTCGGCAAGCTCGGCATCTCCAGAACTTTCCAGAATCTCCGTCTCTTCAATGAGCTGACCGTTCTGGAGAATGTCCTCATAGGCAGGCACTGCCGCCTGGGCGGCGGCTTGTTTTCCGATGTAATGGGCTTGGGATCGAAAAGGAAAGTTGAGAAGCAGGCTTTGAAAGTGGCTATGGAATATCTTGACCTTTTCGGATTGGCCAGGCACAAGGATTCCAAGGCCCAAAGCCTTCCCTACGGCCTGAAAAGAGAACTGGAGATAGCCAGGGCCCTGGCCACGGAACCGCAGCTTCTTCTTCTTGATGAACCCGCGGCGGGAATGAATGCGCAGGAAACAGCGAACCTTGTTGAATTGATCCGCAAGGTCCGTGATTACGGGAAAACAATAATATTGATCGAACACAATATAAAGATGGTAATGGGACTTTGCGATCATATTGTCGTTCTGGACAGCGGGCAAAAAATAAGTGAAGGGAAAGCCCATGAGGTTCAGAACGACCCCAAAGTTATCGAGGCTTATTTGGGAACGCGAGGTGTGGAACATGCTTTCAATTAAAGACTGCCATATCCGTTACGGGCATATCCACGCGGTAAAGGGAGTCACCTTCGACATCAATGAAGGAGAGATCGTGACCCTGATCGGAGCGAATGGTGCCGGCAAAAGCACTATTCTTAACACCATAGCGGGTCTGTATCATCCCTCTGAGGGGAGCATCGAATTCATGGGAGAGGATATTTCCAGAACTCCTCCCGCCAGGATAGTCAAGAAGGGCATTTCCCTGTCGCCTGAAGGCAGAAGGATCTTCCCGGGCCTGACAGTTTACGAGAACCTTCTAATGGGTTCCTTTATCAGGAAAGACAGGGAAGTAATAGATGATGAACTCGAAACAGTCTATAACCACTTCCCGATACTGAAACAGAGACTGAAACAGGCAGCAGGGACTTTGAGCGGGGGAGAGCAGCAAATGCTCGCCATAGGCCGCTCACTGATGTCAAAACCAAGGATCCTGATGCTTGACGAGCCGTCACTGGGTTTGGCACCCCTCCTGGTCGAGCAGATCTTCAAGATCATCAGTGATATCCATAAAGAAGGCACAACCATTCTTTTAGTGGAGCAAAAAGCCTACCTGGCACTGGAACTGGCGCAAAGGGGTTATGTCATTGAGACAGGTCAGATCATTCTTAGCGGAACCACAAGTGAACTCCTGAGAAACGAATATGTTAAAAATGCATATTTGGGATAGTTCTTCTTGACCCGAATTACGATAAGCCAGGAAAGGGGGAGAGATCGGACAGGGAAATATGAAAAAAGGAGACCTCGTGTCGGATCAGGGTAATAACGTTGTTTCATGATCTAAAACCCTGAATAGCAAAGAGAGTCAAAAGGAGGTAATTCAGATGGGATTTAATCGTTTGGGAAAGGTTTATGGCCTGCTGCTTGTCTGTGCTCTTCTCATTGGGGTTGGAAGCGGGATCGCCCTTGCGGAGGAGCCTCTCAGGATCGGCGCCATTTGGCCGCTGACGGGTACCTGTGCCAAACCCGGAACCGGTTGTGCCAATGCCATACAGCTTGCAGTGGATGAGATCAACAATGCCGGCGGCGTCTATGGCAGACCCTTGGAACTGATCATTGAAGATGACGAAGCCATGCCGACAGTCTCTGTTGCGGCTGCCGAGAAACTGGCCGTCAGGGACAAGGTGCATGTGGTTATTGGTGCCTTCAACAGTTCATGTGTTTTGGCCCATATGCAGGTTACCCAGAGGGAAGGCGTTCCCCAGATCGACCCCGTTGCCTTTGCTGCGACGATTACCCGTTCCGGAAATCCTTACATGTTCCGCAACATACCCCAGGCTGAACTTCTTGGGACTAAATTTGCGGAGTTCATGCTCGAGGAGAGCGGTGCGAAGACCTGGGCCATAATCCATGAAAACACCGATTACGGAATGGATTTCCGGAGGTTCATCAAACCGATCCTCGACAAGAATGCCAAGGTTGTTGCTGTCGAGACCTACACGCCTGGAGACACCGACTTTTACGCCCAGCTCACGAAGATCAAGAACCTGAAGCCGGAAGCCATCCTTCAGATAGCCAACATGACCGAGGGTGCCCAGATCATGAACCAGATCCGTGAACTGGGTATCGAAGGTTACATGTTCGCTACAGGATCCTCTGCGACCCAGCAGTACAGGGACCTTGCTGGTCCGGCCGCTGATGGTCTCTATACCCTCAGCTTCCTCGAATCTTCGGCACCCCAGCCGAAAGTACAGGAGTTTCTGAAGAACTTTGAGGCCAAGTTCGGTTATGAGCCTGACTACTTCGCTGCAGCAGCTTACGACGCGACTTATCTGGCTGCCGAAGGCATGAAGAAGGCTTATGAGAAGAACGTTCTTACATGGCCTTCTGATCTGAAGAAACTGCGTAACGATATCCGTGACGGCATTAATGCAGTTGACGGTTATCCAGGGGTTCAGGGTATCGTCAAGTGGAATGAGCACCGCGAAGCTGCAACCGACATATACTGGGTCCAGTGGAAGGATGGCAAGAAACAGATAGTCAAGATCCTGCCTGCAGAAGAGAACGTAATGGATTAGCCTGAACAGGGTGTTTCATCTGGACAGGCTTTCCCAGAGAGAGGGCGGGGCTGATTCTTCCCCGCCCTCTTGCAACAAAAATGAATTGGAGTGAAGGGGATGAACCAGTTGGAAAGGGATCATGTTTACTCCGATGCAAGCCAGATCTTGATCTCCTCGCTTTTCCTGCGGACTTTTCCGTTCGGGGTGAAGTTCCTTAGATCAGAGAGGGATATCCCCTGCGGAGCTGAACGGCCTGTCAGAGATATGGGACACAGGCTTTCGTTATGCCAGGCCTTCGGGCTCTCCCGGCGTGACGGCAAGACAGTAGCCCTGATGAAAGAGGACATGTGGTGTTTTGAACCTGTAATTGGATTGGGAACTGAGCCCCCCCCCGGTCTTTTCCTCCAGGGAGTGAACCGCTATCCCCAGACTGCCAGAACACTTGAAGCTGCAGCGGCCTGGGCAGAGGGCCTTCCTCGTCTTGATACATCCCTGGGCATTCAGGGTGCGGTCACAGCTCCCCTTTCAGGTATTTCTTTCGAACCTGATGTTGTTCTCATTTACTGTAATCCTGCACAGCTGACCGTATTGCTCATGGGGATCAACTGGATCGACGGAAAAGATGCCGAGGTCAGGCTTTCAGGTCATTCAGCCTGCCTTTTTGCGCTTGTCCCTGCCTACGAGGAGCAAAAATACTGTGTCGCCTCCCCGTGTTTTGGAGATCGAAGAAGAGCCATCGCACAGGATGATGAGATCATCTTCAGTTTCCCGGCCGGGAAGCTTGAAGATCTGGTGGAATCGATGAAGGCCTTGAAGAAAGAGCGGGTAGGATTCCCTATCAGGTTTTCAATGGAAGAAGAATACGAAATGCCTCAAAGCTATATTGATGTTGGAAAACTAATGGGTTTGTACCCCGATTAACTGAAAATCTGTGGGGTGAGTGCTTATGGATGTCGAAAAAGAACTGCAGAAGCTTCTCGAGCAGGAAGGTGAAAAAGTTATCCAGACATGCTGTTCCCTGGTAAAAATACCCTCGGAGAACCCTCCGGGTGATACAAGGGAGATCGCCGGATTCCTTTACGATCTTTTCAGAAGCGAAGGAATCGAGTGTGAGCTGGTCGCTCCCCGGGAAAACATGCCCAGCGTTGTAGCAACTATCCGTGGCGGACGGCCTGGCAAACACGTTGTTTTCAACGGACATATGGATACTTTTCCCGCAGGAGACAGGAACAGATGGAGTTATGACCCTTTCGGAGGGATCATTGAAGGGGGCCGGATCTACGGCAGGGGAGCGGCAGACATGAAGGGAGGGCTTTCCGCCTGTGTACACGCCGTGCTTCTGCTCAACAGGATACGTAACGATATCCCTGGAAAGGTGACCGTTACGTGTGTCTCCGATGAGGAGACCCTTGGTCCGTGGGGAAGTCAGTACCTTCTAAAGACCCGCCCAGATATCAGGGGAGATGCACTTATCAACGGTGAACCCTCATCCCTGGAGAACATAAGGGTTGGAGAAAAAGGACAATTCTGGTATCGCTTCCGCTGTAGCTCCTATGGAGGACACGCGGCTTATGCAGGCCTGAAGCCCAGTGCAATTGATCAACTTGTTGCTCTTCTAACCACACTCAAAGGGTATGCAATAGAGCCTATGCATGTTAACGGCAAGGTTGTTGACATGATGGAGGAGGCCAGGGACTGTTTCGATGCACTTCTTTGCCCCGGAGCGACCGACGCGGCGTTAAGGGCATCTGTCAATGTGGGGAGGATCACCGGGGGACTGGGTGTGAACATGATCGCAGAGGATTGTTCTGCTGAAGTTGATTTCAGACTACCCCCCGGTGAAAAAGGAGAACGTCTCAGGGGTTGGATCGAAGGCGTCATGGGAGAATTCCCCGCTTGTTCCTTCGAAGAGTTCAACAGTTACGATGCATTTCTGACGGAACCCGATGATCCTCTCGTCTGTATCGCAAGGAACACCGCGGAAGAAGTTCTTGGTCACCCTGTCTACACTACCTTCAGCCTTGGAGGCACTGAGGCCCGTCTTTGGAGGGCTTTCGGCACTCCCTCGATAACCTTCGGGCCCAACCACCATAATATGGGATCCCCCGACGAATACATTGAAGCGAAGGAGCTCCCGGCAGTGCTTTCAGTACATGCATTTACAGCTTTGAGATTCCTGATGCAGGACTGTTGATCCTTGGAGATCCACGAGTTCCTGGAGGGGGCGAACCCCTGGGAGAAAGTTCTGGAATCAAAGATCGAATGGATGTGATCCTTTGAGAATAGCGGTTTTGATAAAACAGGTTCCTGATACCGACGATGTCCGTATGGATGAGACTACCGGGACCATGGTTCGTGAAGGTATCGGGGCAATTATCAACCCTCTTGACCTAAATGCCCTTCAGGCTGCAGTTGACCTCAGATCGATCAATGGCGGAGAAGTAACTGCTATTTCCATGGGACCACCCCAGGCAGAGGCCGCCTTGAGGGAAGCAATTGCATTGGGGGCGGACAATATCCTTTTTATAAGCGATAAAAGAGTTGCCGCCTCGGACACATGGGCAACCGCCAGAACACTGGTCGCTGCCATCACCAGGAGCGGCCCGTATGATCTGATCCTTGCCGGAGAGAAAGCGACCGATGGGGAGACTGGTCAGGTGGGTCCGGAGGTTGCGGCCATGATGGATCTTCCCTTCAGTACCTATGTAAGTGGAATGGAATTCAACGGGGATGGCTACCTGAAAGTAAAGAGAACCGTTGAGGACGGGGTTGAACTGCAAAAGATCCCCTTACCCTGCCTTCTCACAGTCCTGAGGGATCTGAATGAACCTGTTATGCCAACTCTGGCAGGAAAGAAAAGGGCCAGAAAAGCGGAAATGCCTCTCTGCGATCTGGAATCTCTGGAATTGTCCCCTTCTGAAACAGGTATTGCAGGGTCGCCGACTAGAGTGGTCAGGATCTTTTACCCACAGATCACAAGAACACCCATGTTATTTAAAGGCAAGGATATCGAAGAAGGCATTGCCTGTCTTGTCAGAGAACTGGAAAACAGGGCAATACTGGGTGGAGGGAACTGAATGACGACGACATCGCTCAATCAGACAGGGATATTGGTTCTGGGAGAGGTCAGATCGGGTATCATGCACTCTGCTACCCTGGAATTGACCGCCAAGGCGGCCGATCTTGCGACGAAACTCGGAAAGGAAGTCGCGACCCTTTTGTTGTTCGAGGACCTGAAGTCTGATCCCGCTATCCTCTCACATTACGGGGCTGACAGGGTGCTTTGCATCAGGCATAAAAGCTTGTACCTGTTCGACCAGGAAATACAGTCCAGGATCCTGTCCCGTGTGATAGGCTCGCTGAAGCCGGATATAGTTCTGGCTCCGGCTACAACTTCAGGAAGGACCATCATGCCAGCCGTAGCCGCCATTCTTCACACGGGTCTTACCGCCGATTGCACGGGTCTGGACATAGATCCTGAAACAGGACAACTGCTCCAGACGAGACCTGCCATTGGCGGCAATATAATGGCTACGATCAGAACGCCGGATCATCGACCCCAGATGGCTACCGTAAGACCGAAAACCTTCCCTGTACCCGACCCCGACAGACAAAGAAACGCCGTCCCTGAATACATTGAGATGCCCGAGGCTGTTTTTGTCAGTAGAATTCAACCACTGGGGATGGAACCGGCATCGGGAGATGACGTGAACATCCAGGAGCGCGATGTAATCGTCTCTGGTGGCAAGGGACTCAAAAAACAGGAAAATTTTGAAATGCTGAGAGAACTCGCATCACTTCTGGGTGGCGGCGTTGGAGCCAGCAGGGCTGCCGTTGATAACCGTTGGATCGGTTACCCTCACCAGGTCGGACTCAGTGGAAAGGTCGTCTCTCCACGTGTTTATTTCGCAATAGGCATATCCGGCTCTGTTCAGCATCTGGCCGGGATGCAGACGGCTGAATTCGTGGTGGCGATAAACAAGGATCCGGAATCTCCCATATTCAAGGTGGCAGATCTTGGCCTTTGCGGGGATCTGTTTGATATTGTCCCCAGATTGATCCAAACTCTTAAAGGCAAGATGGAGGGATCAATATGACCTGTTACAACCCTGTCAACGGATCCGTTATCGAGGATCTTAACAGCATGCTTGGTTCTTATAATGTCTCGATCGACCCGGAAAAAAGGGAGGTTTACTCCCATGACGAGGTGGGAGTCCAGTTCTGGGAAAAGGAGTACAAGGCGGAAGTAGTTGTTTTCCCTGAGAAAACCGAGCACGTGTCCTCAATACTGGCCTATGCGAACAGTAAACTTATCCCTGTTACCCCAAGAGGAGCAGGGACAGGATTGTCCGGGGGAGCTGTACCGCTCTATGGCGGTATTGTCATGGCCTTTGACAGGATGAATCGCATTCTGGAAGTGGATCTGGACAATCTGACAATAACGGCGGAATCCGGGGTGATAACAGCCGAGATCCAGGTTGCGGCTGCGAAGCACGGACTTGAATACGCCGGTGACCCCTGTAGCGGGGATGCTTCTTTTATAGGAGGCAATGTTGCAGAAAACGCCGGAGGAAATAAAGTCATCAAGTACGGCACGACAGGGGCGAATGTCCTGGCTCTCGAGGTGGTTCTCCCTTCCGGTGAGGTGACCTGGTTCGGGGGCAAGAGAAGGAAGGATGTTACCGGTCTGGACCTGGTCCACCTGATGGTGGGTTCGGAGGGAATATTGGGCGTTGTTACAAAGGTGATATTGAAGCTGATACCCAGGCAGGAAAAGGTGGTGGACCTGTTAGTACCGTTCCCGACCTTGGAACGGGCAATTGCCTTTGTCCCCCAGATAATGACAAAAGCCAGGATCGTGCCTTCTTCCCTCGAGTTTATGAACCGGAGTTCCATGAAGATCGTTTCAAGGTATCTTGGCAGCAGTCTCCCCTACGAAGAAGCAGGGGCCCACCTGATAATTCAGCTTGACGGGAACGACCAGGAGATCCTTGCAAACGAGTACGAGAGGGTTGGAGACCTTTGTTTCGAGCAGGGTGCTCTTGAAGTTTTTGTCGCCGATAACAGGAATTTCAGGGATAAGCTTTGGAAGGCGAGGAAGGGAATAGCGGAAGCCATTATGGCTTTCTATACTAAATATGCCAAGGAAGATATTGTTGTTCCCACAAGCTCTGTACCTTCTTTGATAAAGGAGACCGAAAGAATTTGCAGGTCCTTCGAACTTGAGGGGGCCCATTACGGCCACGTGGGTGATGGCAATATCCACGTTAACCTTCTTGCCGAAGAGGACAGGCTTGACTGGAAAGAGACCATAGAGTCAGCTCGCCTTGAACTTTACAAGATTACCGCAGAGCTTGGCGGAACTCTTTCAGGGGAGCACGGTATTGGTCTCAAAAGAAGAAAGTACCTTCCCATGTTTTTGGACAGAACACAGCTGGATCTTATTCGGGGTATCAAAAAAGTTTTCGACCCGAATTGCATTCTTAATCCGGGCAAGATAATAGAAATACAAGGAAACATGGAGCAGGGATCAATGGCTGGAGACTTTGAAGTTAAGTTTAATTAACTCCTTTTTAGTTCTCAACAAAGAATCCAGCAACAGTTTTTCCTTTTGGGGTTCTTCAAGGTATATGTAGCGCAGGAATGAGGTGCTTAAAGCATACCTGGTTTGTCCGTCGAAAGAACCTATTGCTACAGCATAACATTTCATTCCGTCAGCAAACTCCTCGTTATCCTCTGCAAACTCCTGTTCCCTTACCCGGTGGATTTCCGAGATGAGGTATTCGAGACTTGTAATAGTGTTCTTTGCTGTTTTCTGGAACTGATACCCCTGGAAAAGGTCGATTATCTCCTTATCGCTTTTTTCGGCCAGAAGTACTTTCCCCAGTGCCGTATTGTAGGATGTTGTAGCAGATCCTACAGTAGCGTCCACTTTTATAGGTAAGGCTGATTCGACCTTGTCTACGTGGACGACCGTCCCCATTACCAGCATTCCAAGGTTGACATTCTCTCCGGTCTTTTCAGCCAGTTCCTCCATATGCTTGTGCAAAATATTCCTGAAGCCCATTCTGTTGACAACGTTGTTTCCTAAAGCGAAAAGTTTGAAGCCTAGCTGTACTTTCCTTGTAGAAGGGTTTTCAACGATCCACCCCGTGTCTTTCAGTGTGGAGATTATGCGATGGATCGTGCTTTTGCTCATGCCTAGAATTCCCGATAATTCTCTTGTCCCCAGGCTCCCATGGGTATCCAGTGCCTCGATCACCTGGGTCGCTTTCTTGATGGAAAGGATATGATCCGGTCTGCCTTTCATAGGAGGTTCCTCCCCGGCTTCCGCCTCAGATAAAGATTGAGGATCCAGACAACGGCTCGGTTGATAAAACACCCAATCTATATTAACATGTTCGAAAGAAAACGTAATGCGGAAGAGCGTTCCGTAATACGGGACAAGTTGATGGTTGGAAATGTTTTATCTCATTATAGAAAAGGAAGGACCATTATGAAAAAAGAGACAAAAGAGGATCGGAAATCAAAGAAAAAAAGCTCCATAAGAGTAATAGTTGTCGGCCTGGGTGCCATGGGGAGCGGGATCGCCAGGCTCCTGCTGGAAAAAGGGCATTTGGTGGAAGTTGTAGGTGCTGTTGCTGCACGCAGTGACAAACACGGCAAGGACCTGGGTGATGTCCTCGAATTGAGCGAAAAAACGGGGATAGCGGTATCTTCCCTTGATGAGGCTCTTTCAAAGGATGCCGATGTTGTAATTCAGGCAACTACGTCGTTTGTAAAAGAAGCTTTCACGGATATCCTTAAGATGGTTGGATCCGGCAAAAACGTCATTTCCATTGCCGAGGAGATGTCCTACCCTCATATAACAGCCCCCGATCTGTCTCTGGATATGGACAGGGCCGCAAAAAAGAACGGTGTCACGATCCTTGGGACAGGAGTAAACCCTGGCTTTATTCTCGATACTCTGGTGCTGACCCTTACAGGGTCATTTGAAGAGGTCTTGTCGATACACGCATCAAGGATCAACGACCTTTCTCCTTTCGGAAGACTAGTCATGAAAACCCAGGGCGTAGGTACTAGTCCTGACGAGTTCAGGAAGGGGATAGAGGAAGGAACGATCACAGGTCACATCGGATTTTTGCAATCCGTGAATATGATAGCAGACGCGCTGGGATGGGAACTCGATGAAATTATTGAGACGAGAGAGCCTATCCTTTCAGCAGTATCAAGAAAGACACCACATGTTGAAGTCGGACCGGGAATGGTTGCTGGCTGCAATCACATTGTCAGAGGCATTAAAAACGGAACTGCCTTGATCACTCTGGAACATCCCCAACAGATCCATCCCCATCTTGAGGGCATCGAAACAGGTGATTTTATAAGAATTGAGGGAAGCTCCTCCTCGGTCAACATGGCCATTAAACCGGAGGTGCCCGGGGGTATCGGAACGATCGCGATGGCGGTCAATATGATCCCCTTTGTTGTGGATGCACCGGCAGGTCTCGCAACAATGCTGGATATGCCTTTCCCGAGAGCCTTCATGTAACTTGCCGGAAGATCCAGGGGCTTTAACTTTATTCGAAAGGGGTGGTGCAAGAGGTTCTTACGACGGCTTTTTCTCTGTGCTGTGCAATTTGCAGAAGGGTAAGACATTTCCGAATGTAGCAAATCAGAAAAGGAGGATTAAAGAATGAGCAGCTCCAAAAAAGAGACTATTCCCAGAAAGTTCGAGGTTCCTCATACTTATGTGATTTTGTTTATCATAATAGTCCTTGCTACCATAGGCACTTACTTTATACCCGCCGGGGTATACGACAGGGTAAAAGATGCTATAACCGGGAGGACAATTGTAGATGTTGCTTCTTTCCATTATGTAGATCAGACCCCGGTTTCGTTCTTTAACATGTTCAAGGCCATCCCTCTCGGAATGATCAGGGCAGCGAATATCGTCTTCCTGGTTTTCATCATGGGGGGAGCTTTCACAATGATCAAGTCGACCGGCTCAATAGATGCCGGCATTTCCAGGGTCATCGACAAGTTCAGAGACAGGGACAAACTGATAATCCCGGTAATTATGTTCCTTTTCTCCATACTGGGTTTCACCATCGGGGCTGCTGAAGAAGTCATACCTTTTGTACCTATAGCCATTGCCCTTTCGCGAGGGTTCGGCTATGACGATATAGTAGGAGTGGCAATGGTCTCAACAGGGGCGGCTATAGGGTTCTCCGGAGGGATGCTCAACCCCTTTACAGTCGGGGTTGCTCAGGGGATCTCTGAACTTCCTCTCTATTCTGCCCTGGCATATCGCTCGATCTTTTACGTTGTTCTCTACGTTATAGCCGTATGGTACGTGCTCCGATATGCCGCAAAGGTCAAGGCAGACCCGACAAGCAGCGTCCTTTACGGGATCGAAAGGGACTATGTAGTGGACGACACCGAGATCTCGGTCCCGGAATTCACAGGCCGCCACAAGCTTGAACTGGCAGTACTGATCGCCGGTGTGGCCTACATGGTTTACGGGGTCCTGAAACAGGGCTGGTACATTAACGAGATATCCGCCCTGTTCATTCTTCTGGCCATAATCGTCTCTATAATAGGCAGGCGCACCATGAACCAGATGGCAAGATCGTTTGTCCAGGGTGCCCGCGACATCTGCTTCGGTGCCCTTGTTGTGGGTCTTGCCAGGGTCATCCTTGTCGTCATGGAGCAGGGGCAGATCATGGATTCTATGATCCATGGGCTGGCAATGACCGTAAGTTGGCTTCCGAATCAGATCACTGCTGTTGGTATGTTCGTCGTCAACTCCATAATCAATTTCTTCATACCTTCCGGAAGCGGCCAGGCGGCCACCGTTATGCCGATCATGTCCCCGCTGGCAGATGTTCTGGGTATCACCCGCCAGACCGCTGTTTTGGCGTTCCAGTACGGAGATGCCTTCTCTAACCAGATCATTCCCACTTCCGGAGCTCTTTTGGGGATACTTGCACTAGCGAAGGTGCCTTATGACCGATGGTTGAAATACAACTGGAAGCTTGTAGCACTCTGGTCCCTTGTCGGTGCTGTTTCAGTTTTTGTTGCTTCACTGATCGAGCTTGGCCCATTCTAGGGCAGGGCAAGGCCGGGTTGTTTGGGATCTACCCCAACAGGCAGGTAATGCAAAAGGGTTAACCATGATAACCAGGCCCTCCTTCCGGGAAATGGGCCTGGTTATCATCTTCTCAGGTTCCGTTTTTTGAGCAAGGGGTTTGGGACCTCAAGATAGAGAAAGGAGCATCTGCCATGGAAAAGAATATCAGGGAATTCGCGGAAAACAGGAAACAGGAGATATTTCGGGTCTTTGATGATCTCCACGGAATGCCCGAACTGTCCATGCAGGAATTCAGGACATCTGCCTTCATTGCTGACTACCTTGAGGACAGGGGTTTTCAGGTTGCCAGAGGAGTGGGCAATACAGGGCTGGTGACATACGTACATGGAAATGAACCAGGTCCTGTTCTTGGGATCAGGGCAGATATGGATGCCCTGGGACATATGATCGATGGCGAGCTGCGGGCTATCCATTCATGCGGACACGATGCACATTCGACCATGGGTCTTTTTGCTGGTTTGGCTGCCAGGGAACTTGGACTGGTAAGGAAAGGTTCCCTTAAATTGATCTTCCAGCCATCGGAGGAACAGGAAGAGACGAGCGGAGCCAGGGCGATGATCGCCGACGGTGTCCTTGAGGATATGGACATGTGCGTCGGCATTCACCTGAGGCCGATCCAGGAAGCAAAGTATGGTCAGGCGGTATCCGCCCTGAAGCATGGGGCCCTGGCGACGGTTACGGCGGAAATAACAGGAACGGCTGCTCATGGAGGGAGGCCCCACCTTGGGAAGAATGCGGTGGATGCAATAGCTGCAGTGGTAAATGCTGTTAATGCCATCTGGGTGGATCCGGTCGTCCCGTCCTCGGCAAAGGTTACGGCTGTCAAGGCAGGCGGGGCGAATTATTCATCCATTCCTGAGAAAGGAGAATTGGGGATCGACCTCCGCGCAAATACGAATGAAGTGATGGAAGAATTGCTGGACAAGGTCGAGAGAGCGATAATTACAGGGGCTTCCACGATCGGTTGTGGAGCGGCAGTTCGGAAAATACCAGGCCTTCCTGCCGCTGTGTTCAATGATGAAATGATCCGTATAGCGGAAGATTCCATCCGGGAGATCCTTGGAGAAGAGGGGCTACTCGGGATCAGGGGGACAACAGGAGCAGAAGATTTTCATGAGTACGTCAAGGCTAAACCTGAGCTCAAGACTACCTATATAGGTCTGGGTTGCGATCTTGTTCCCGGACTCCATCACCCTGATATGACCTTCAACAAGGACGCTCTTCTTGACGGTGTGTCGATACTGGCAGACATTGCCTGCAAGGTTTTGGGATAAACCTTAGGGAGATATCCCACATCAGCGGATGTTGGACTTGCCGGGGGTAACTCACAGGGTGTTTTGCGGTCAAGTTTCTAACCGGTTTATGGATCCGCAACCTGCCCAGGCAGTTCAGAAAAGGGGTGTTTTTCATGGAGCAGGCTGTTTCAAAAGTTATTTCACAGGTAACCCCCGACGAGATCGCCGGGTTGACTTCTGATCTCATCCGGATACCGAGCCATTGGGACGTGCCCACGAAAGAGGTCGAAATGGTGGAGGCAATAGCGGCCTTTCTGAATAAGGAAAAGATCCCTTTCAGCCTTCAGCTGGTGGAAGGTAAAAGAAACAACATAATCGCTACCATCCCGGGCAGCGGGGGCGGGAAAAGTCTTGCCCTTTCCGGCCACCTCGACACTGTGCCCCCTTACGACATGGAGGTAGATCCCTTTGCGGCCGAAATGGTAGATGGGAAGATCTACGGCCGTGGAGCAGTTGACATGAAAGGGCCAGTCGCTGCAATGCTTATGACCCTTGCGGCATACAGGCGGGCAGGTGTAACCCTCAAGGGCGACCTGGTCTTCGCAGGTGTGCTGGCGGAGGAGACCAACAGCGATGGAAGCGAGACGCTCATCCGGTCAGGTTTCAAGTCCGACGCAGCCATAGTCGGGGAGCCCTCCGACAGGGAGTACGCCATAGGCCACAGGGGACTGGAGTGGATAGAGGTGGAGTTCTTCGGCAAGACGGCTCACGGAGGCGTTCCCCGGGAGGGGATCAACGCCATAGTCCACGCCGCGAAATTCATCTGCCGTGTGGAGAAGGAACTGGCCCCGAAACTGGCCGAGAGGGACCACCCCCATATGGGCCCATCGGTAATGAATTTCGGCCGGATCGAAGGTGGCACCCAGCCAAGTACTGTAGCGGACAGCTGCATCGTAAGGATGGATCGCCGGTACATATCATCGGAATCGCTCGAAGAAGTTATATCTGAATATCAACAGATACTGAACGATCTATCCAGGGAGGATCCCACGTTCAAGGCCGAACTCAGGCTTATGGACATAGGAACCATGGCCCACTTCCACCACGTCCCGCTTGAGACGTCACCCGATGACCCCATTGTGGAAGCTGTAACGCGATCGATAAGGGATGTCAGCGGTGTCGAACCCCGTATGACCACCAGGAGGGGCTGGACCGACGCTGCGATCTTCGGCCACTACGGGAAGATCCCTACGGTGGTGTTCGGGCCGGGAAGCCTTTCCAGGTCCCACAGCAAGGCCGAATACATAACAGTGGATGAACTGCACGAGGGTTTCAGGACCTACGTCTCCATTGCCGCGAAGTACTGCGGACTGGAATAAGGGGGGACAGTCAGTGAAGATGGATCTGGTTATCAGGAACGGGGTGATAGTAGACCCCGTCTCCCTGGAAGAAGTCAGAGGGGATGTGGGCATATCCGGGGACAGGATAGCCTGCCTGGGGTCTGATGTGCCGCAGGGAGAAAGGGAGATCGACGCCAGGGGCCTCCTGGTTCTCCCCGGCCTGGTTGACACTCACATGCATTTTGAGCACAGGATCGGGGACCCGTACACCGTTCTCCGTTTCCTTCTTCTGCAGGGTGTGACGACCGCCTTCGCCGGACACTGCGGGGAAGGGGTCACCATAAGGGAATACAAGGAGTGGTTCCGGCAGAATCCTCTGCTCAACATGGGGTTCATGATCGGGGCTACGACGCTCAGGCGCGCCGCGGGTTCCGAAGACAGGTATTCCCCCTCAACGGACGAACAGATCAGCATCATGGAAGGGCTCCTCAGGGAAAACCTTGAAGAGGGCGCCTGGGGGCTTTCATTCGGGCTTGAATATGCTCCTGGTACCTCAAGCGACGAACTGACCAGGCTCGCCCTGGTGGTCTCCGGATTCGAGAAGAGGCCCATTTCCATTCATATCAGGAGTGATGGTCATAGAAGCCCGGGGGCAGTTGCAGAAGCGATAGATCTTGCAAGACGGACCGGTGTAAGGGTCCAGGTGTCCCACCTGGGGAGCATGACGGCCTTCGGTCACTCGGAGGAAGCACTCAGGATGATAGGGCAGGCAAGGGCCGAAGGTGTTGATGTGACTTTTGACGTATATCCCTACTACGCCTTTGCGGCACGTATAGGATCCGCGGTTTTCGACCCCGGCTTCGAAGAGAGGCTGGGGAAAGGACTTGAAGCCCTGGATATCTCGACCGGTAAATACAGGGGTGTCGCATTGACCCCTGAAACATTCAAAAAGGCCAGGGAAGAGGATCCCGATGCCTACGTTATCGCTCATGTAATGAACCCGGACGAGGTGGACATGTGCCTTCTTCACCCGGACAGCGCGATCGCTTCCGATGCGGTCCTCAGGGGCGACGAGGGACACCCCAGGGCGGCAGGGACCTTCCCCAGGGGTATAGGCATTCTCAGGAAAGCAGGTCTGTCATGGCCGGAAGCGGTCAGGCATGCTACCTCCAGGCCCTCGGAGATGATGTGGCACGATGGAGGGCGTATCATAGAGGGGGCGAACGCAGAACTGGTGGTCATAGATCCTGACGTGTACCATGACAGGGGGGAGTTCGGAAAGCCCCTTGTTCCGCCCCGTGGGGTCAAGTGGGTTATCCTTAACGGCAAGATAGCAGTAGAGGATGGCAATGTAACAGAGCCTCCATCCGGGAAGATGCTTTTGCGATAGTTCATGACTGGGGGGTTTCAAGTGAATAGTGGATCTTATTGGGGCAAGGTACAGAAGGAGATAGACCGCTATGCCCGGGATGCCATTGAAATGAGCGACTGGATGGCACGGAATCCTGAACTTTCAGGTGAGGAATTCGAGGCGTGCCGGAAGCATGTCGAATTCCTCGAAAGGGCAGGGTTCCATGTTCAGTCTCCCTTTATGGACATACCTGCGTCTTTCTTTGCCAGCAAGGGGAAACCCGGGGGTCCCAGGGTCTGCCTGATGTTCGAGTACGACGCCCTCCCGGGCGTCGGCCACGGTTGCGGCCACAACGTTTCAGGCGCCATGTCCGGCCTTGCGGCCGCGGCCCTGTCAGGGGTGATGGATGAGATACAGGGCGAACTTGTCCTTATAGGCACTCCCGCGGAGGAGACCAACGGGGCCAAGGTGGTCTTTGCTGAAAAAGGGGTCTTCGACGGAATGGATCTTGCCATGATGGTCCATTGCAACGACAGGGACACCTATGTGAGTTATTCCAGCCTTGCCATGGATGCCGTGGAGTTCCGCTTTACAGGAAAACCCGCCCACGCAGCGGGTGAGCCCTGGGCTGGCCGTAACGCCCTTAACGGGGTACAACTGCTTTTCCATGCGATCGACATGTTGAGACAGCACGTGCTTCCCGTAGTAAGGATGCACGGCATCGTCTCCGAGGGAGGTCTGGCACCCAACGTGGTTCCCGAGCACGCGGCGGCGAAATTCTATTTCAGGGCGCCAAAGAGGCCCATGCTCGAAAATGTCATGGAAAAAGTTCACAACTGCGCGCGCGGGGCGGCCCTGGCAACTGGCACCGAGGTGAATTTCACCAACTTCGAGTACAGTTTTGACGACATGCTCAAGAATGATGCGGCTGAGAAACTGGCCGAGGATATCCTGGAGGAGCTGGGTCTAGCTACCGTTGTGTCCCCTGGCGCCAAGGGCTCTTCGGATGTTGGCAACGTCTCATACCGCTGTCCTGCCCTCCAGCCGAAGCTGAGCATTGTTGACGAGGTAATGGCCTCCCACACCCACGAGTTCGCCCAGGCCACCACTAAGGACAGAGCCCACGAGGCCCTGGTGACCGGGGCAAAACTTATGGCCAGGATCGCACTGGAGGTTTTTCTGGATGAAGATCTTCGCAGGAGTATCCGCGAGGATTTCGAGAAGGAGCTCAAAGAAGCCGAACTAAGCAGTTAAGGACCGTTTTCTTGTAAGCTTTTCCAGGGTCGGCCTGATCCTGGATCAACAATTGAACTGAGTTCTCCAGGCAGGAGAAGAGTAACTTGCCTGCCGTTTTTTTGCGTGCCCGACATAGATGTTCTTTTTTTGGCGAGGAGAGACGAGCCATGATTGCCGACGAACGCGACACGATCTTTTCCCGTATGGCGCTTTTGAAGGGTTCAAGGTTTTTTGAAGAATACTATTCGGACAACCCCGAAAAATTCGAGAAGGACGAAATGCTTCGGTCCCTGCCGGGTCTCGGTTCACCCGGGTGCCCGACCTACGACCATCCCGGGTCGGTTTTTACCGGTGGTGTTTTTCGAATGCTCTCGGATTTGATCCCGATCTCCGTGGGGGAGCCTCATTCTGATCCCGTTGAGAGAGACCCCGCAAGACTTACACGATGGGTGAAAGGCGCAGCCCTGTATCTCGGGGCAGACGATGCGGGGATCTCCTCTATCAGGCCCGGCACCTATTACTCGCACAGGGGGCGGCGAGAAGAGGTCTGGGGGGAACCGGTAGAGGAGAGCCATCCTTTTGCCGTCGCCCTTTTGTCATCAATGAACCCTTCGATGGTCCACAAGGGACCCCTTGCACCCGTCATGGCCGAAAGCGCCATGGGATACCTGAGGTCTGGCATCGCGGCCATTGCCCTTGCCTACGTTATCAGGGAGATGGGTTACCAGGCCAGGGCCCATACCGATGGCAATTACCTGGTGGTCGCTCCCAGGGTCGCCGCTGATGCGGGTCTTGGGGTTTTCGGCCGCAGTGGTCTTCTCATCCACCGTGTTTTTGGACCGTGCGCGAGGATATCGGTCGTTACGACCGATATGCCCCTTTTGGCAGGCGTCCCTGATCCATTGGCTGATGTTGTCAAAAGCTTCTGCAGCGTATGCGGAAGGTGCTCCATGCATTGTCCCGGGAGGGCCATTCCAGAAGGGGGGCCTGATGAAGGCGCTCCTGTCAGCTGGGCCCTTGATGCGGAAAAATGCTACCAAGCCTGGAGGAGGATGGGTACGGACTGCGGGGTCTGCATAAGCACCTGCCCGTTCACCTCCGGTATTGACTGGGAGGATCTTGAAAGGGCCGGTATCGATCCTGTAGCGCACGAAAAGATCCTGTTAGCCTCAGGTGGAAGGGATCTGCCGCGCCCCTTCGACCCAGAACCTCCGTTATGGTGGAGGTAGGCTGTTCTGTCCTCTTGGGATCCCTCAGAATTGTGGCTAAACATTCATTTGAAGGAGTGTCAGGATTGCCGCACCGTTGCCCATGGTCAGAATCGCACCAGCTTTTAATGGATTATCACGATAACGAATGGGGAGTCCCTGCCCGGGACGACAGGGTGCAGTTCGAGTTCCTGGTCCTGGAGTCATTCCAGGCGGGCCTGAGTTGGCTCACGATACTGAAAAAGAGGGAAAACTTCCTGAAAGCCTTTGAAGGGTTCGATCCCGGGAAAGTTGCGCGCTTCGGTCCTGAAAAGGTCCGGGAACTCCTTTCAGACGAAGGGATCATACGCAACCGGCAGAAGGTCTCTGCAGCTATCTCCAACGCAAGGGCCTTTATTGACCTGGTGGAGAAGGAGGGTTCCTTTTCCTCCTGGTTGTGGGGTTTCGTGGATGGTGAGCCTCTTGTCGGGGGGTGGAGTACCGAAAAGCAGATACCAGCCGAGACCCCGCTCTCAAAAAAGGTCAGCAGGGAGCTGAAGTCAAGGGGGTTCAGCTTCCTCGGGCCCATAGTGGTCTACTCCCACATGCAGGCTGTGGGCCTGGTCAACGATCATCTGAGGGGCTGTTTCCGTTACAAAGAGGTGTCCCTTTGCAGTTCCAGGTCTTCCTCGACAGAGAGATCGTCCACCCCGGCCAGTGACTCGATATGATGCCTGAGTTCGTGGATCGCTGTCTCCTCGATCTCTTCCCTCCATTCATCGAGGGGGGCATTGCCCAGCATCTCCCGAAAAGAACCGTAATAAAGTACCACCATGCTTCCAAGGCCGGGATCTTCGATGTATTCCCCCATAACCACATAATCCCCGTCCTCTTTGACGGACGGTTCAACGATGATCCCCCCATTCAGGTTTTTCAGCAGTTCCGGGGGCAGTGTGCCAACGATCTCATTGGCGGCCAGGGTGAACTGTTTCAGGCTCATCAGCGGCATCAGGCGACCTCCTGTCGATATGGAACAACTAATATTTTGCAACCATTCACTCTATTATGACAAGTGTCCTGAACATGTGAAAAAATGTGCTAAAATAATGTCAGGTAAATATCATTCCTGCAGGGAGGTAGATTTTTAATGAAATTTTCCAAGAGGGTAACCTCGATGCAATCCTCGCCGATCCGCAAACTGGTGCCTTATGCGGAGGCAGCGAAAGCAGAAGGCAAGAAGATCTATCATCTCAACATAGGTCAGCCCGACATTGTTACACCGCCGGGTTTTCTGGAGTCCATCAAGAAATTCGCAGAAGACGTCATCGCCTATTCAGCATCCCATGGAAGCTACGAACTTATAGACGCCATGATCGGGTATTACAAGGGGTTCGATATCCACCTCGAGAGGAAGAACCTCATCGTCACCAACGGCGGAAGTGAGGCCCTTTCCTTTGCTCTCATGGCCATTTGCGACCCCGGTGACGAAGTTCTGGTCCCGGAACCCTTTTATGCCAACTACAACGCTTTTGCTTCTTCGGTGAATGTCAAACTTGTCCCCATTACTACCAGGGCCCGGGAGGGCTTTCACCTTCCCCCGAAAAATGAGATCCTGAAAAAGATCACATCCAATACCAGGGGGATCCTTTTCTCCAATCCCGGGAACCCCACAGGTGTTATCTACACGAAAGAAGAAATGGAGATGATAGCCGACATAGCCCTTGAAAAGGACATTTATGTCATAGCTGACGAAGTCTACCGGGAATTCGTTTATGACGGCCTCAAATACATGAGCTTCGGCAACATCAAGAGGATCGAGGACCGTGTGATCATCGTCGACTCCATCTCGAAGCGCTACAGCGCCTGCGGCGCAAGGATAGGCTGCATTCTCTCAAAGAACGAAGATCTTATGGCCCAGGCCATGAAGCTGGCCCAGGGGAGGCTCTGTGTGCCGACCCTTGAGCAGGTGGGTGCCGTTGCTCTCTACAAGACACCAAAGTCATACCTTGACGAGGTCAACAAGGAGTACCAGCTTCGGCGGGACATCCTTTACTCAAAGATGAAGGAGATGCCGGGGGTGATCTGCGAAGAGCCCAAGGGTGCCTTCTACGTGGTGGCAAAATTGCCTGTTGATGATGCCGAGAAGTTCATAATCTGGATGCTCCAGGATTTCCACGTGAACAAAGAGACTGTCATGATGGCCCCCGCCGAGGGTTTCTATGCAACTCCGGGCCTGGGCAAGGATGAGGTCCGGCTCGCCTACGTCCTCAAGAAGGAAGACCTGGAAAAAGCAATGGATATCCTCAAGGCAGGTCTTGAGGCTTATCCCGGAAGGAACAAGGCCGCTTCCAACTTCTAGCAGGCAACAGAACAGAAGACCACCAGAAGCCGTCCCTGAAAAGGGGCGGCTTTTTTCTTGACCGGGAAGGGAAAATTTGTTAACATTTCGATGTTTGGCGAAATGATAAAAGGAGAGTCGAAGATGGAAAAACTGCTCAACCCCATCAAGGCCCTGGCAGATATCCAGAGAATAAGGATCGCCCATGCCCTCTCGGAAGGGGAACTCTGCCTCTGCAGCCTTCAGGAGATACTCGACCTGTCCCCATCTACGGTTTCAAGGCATGTCTCCGTTATGAAGCATGCCGGTCTGGTAGTATCACGTTCGGATGGCAAGTGGCGTTATTTCAGCCTTGCCGCCGACATGGAGAACACCCCGGTAGGGGGTCTCGTCAAATGGCTTGTCAGCAACCTTGAGAACGATCCCGAGGCCATGGCCCAGGCTGAAAAGGTGGCCCTCCTGAGGGAACAGCAGCATGAAAAATGTTCAACAAGCAGTGAAGGATACGGGAAGAAAGTCAAGACTGAAAAAAGGAGTCCGGTCGCATGAGCAAACAGTTCAACAACAGTGAGCGAAAGATGACAAACGTATTTGAGCGTTACCTCACTTTATGGGTCGCCCTCTGTATCGTGGGTGGAATACTGCTGGGAAAGATAGCCCCGGGTTTCGCCAGGGCCCTTGACGGCATGGCGATCATGGTGAACGGGGCCCCGGTCGTATCCATCCCAATTGCCATCTGTCTGTTCTTCATGATGTACCCCATCATGGTCAAGATAGATTTCGGTGAAGTGGTCAAAGCGGGAAAGAGCGGCAAGCCGGTCTACCTGACCCTGTTCATCAACTGGGCTGTCAAACCCTTTACGATGTATGCTATCGCGACGTTTTTCCTGGGCTTCGTCTTCAGGGGTTTCATCGGCCCCGATGCGGTCGACCTTGTGAAGATGCCCTTCGGCCTGAACCTGCCTGTGGGAGCTGCCCATGGAGCCGGGGTTGTCGTTCTGGAGAACGGGATAAAAATGCTGCAGGTACCCTTGTGGAGAAGTTACCTTGCCGGGGCGATACTGCTTGGCATAGCTCCCTGTACGGCCATGGTCCTGGTTTGGAGCTTCCTTTCGCGGGGCAACGACGGCCTTACTCTTGTCATGGTGGCCATTAACTCCCTGACGATGCTTGTTCTCTACGGAGTTCTGGGCGGTTTCCTTCTCGGAGTTGGAAGACTCCCGGTCCCATGGCAGGCTTTGCTGCTTTCCATAGGCGTCTACGTAGCGCTTCCGCTCGCTGCGGGTTATTACTCCAGGAAATGGATCATAGCAGTTAAAGGTATCCAGTGGTTCAGGGACCAGTTCCTTCATTACCTTACGCCGGTGACCATCGTGGCTCTCCTGACCACCCTGGTGCTTCTCTTCAGTTTCAAGGGTGAAGTGATAATCGCCAATCCGCTGACGATCCTGTGGATAGCCGTTCCTCTATTCATCCAGACATTGCTTATTTTCGCTATCGGATATGCGCTTGCGAAAAAGATGGGGCTTTCCTACGACATGGCCGCTCCCGCAGCCATGATAGGGGCATCGAACCACTTCGAGGTAGCTATTGCCACGGCCACCATGCTTTTCGGCCTCTCCAGCGGAGCGGCACTGGCAACGGTCGTCGGGGTCCTCATAGAGGTACCTGTAATGCTGATGCTGGTCAGGTTCTGCCTGAAGACCCGGGACTGGTTCCCGGCGCCGGCAACCAATTGAACTGCCCCTTATCGAAAACGCAGCTTCATCCTTCAATCCGGTTCAGACAGGGGGGAGCAAGGTGGGGGAAAAGATCCGCATTACTTCAAGATACTGGCTGGAAGATGTCGCCAGACACGGGAACGTTTTCCGCATCGACATGGCGGTGAACATTGCCGGCTGATGAACGGTCTATAGGGGCCCGGTGGGCCTCTGGGGCAAGCCGGAAGAAAATACCGAAAAGTTCAAGATATTCGAAGTCGAAGGTCGTCCGGACATAAAATGCCATATCGAAGAAGAGGTTTTCCAGTGGATGGAAGACGCGGGTCCCATGCCCGAAGGTGACTACCTCTTCATGGTTGAGGGGACCGGCCGCCTGAGGTTCAGCCTGGTTTGAATACCCCTGTAAAAGGAGCCGCTTCCGTGAAGGGAGCGACCCTTGTGCTTTCTTTAAAATAGTCTTCACCCGCTCAGCTGAAAAAGGTGCCAAAAAGTATGCCGGCAACAGTTGAAAGCAGCACTACGAGGCAGGTGTAAACCACTGTCTTTTTCGTGCCCATGATGCTGCGTATGACGAGCATGTTGGGAAGTGAAAGTGCAGGTCCGGCGAGCAGAAGCGCAAGTGCCGGCCCCTTTCCCATACCCGCCCCGATAAGACCCTGCAGGATCGGGACTTCCGTCAGAGTGGCGAAATACATGAAGGCCGCGACGATGGAGGCAAAAAAGTTGGCAAAAAGGGAGTTTCCTCCCACAAGTGCCGCTACCCACGCGCCCGGTATCAGCGCCTCGTGACCGGGACGGCCCAACAGGAAGCCGGCCACCAGGACTCCCCCGAATAGCAGGGGTAAAACCTGCAGCGCGTATCCCCAGGTCGAATCGAACCATTGGGATCGCTCGTCCCTGTCGAACCATGCCCTGGAGGCTAACAGGGTAGAGATGAAGGCGAGACCGGCTATGATCCATTTCATCTTATAGACCGCCTCCCAGATCCCTCCTGGTACCCTGGGGGCCGCCCAGTTTGCAAAGACCAGGAAGAGAACCATCCCGGCCATGTGGGCTGAAGTCTTCCAGAGAGGCCTCACAGGTCCGGTTTCCGGGATCTCCGCGAAACCATGCATTCTTTCCGTCTCCTCCGACCGGAAAATTACCTCCATGAGAAGACCTATGACTACGCTGAAGACGATCGCCCCCACGGCCCTGGCCATGCCAAGCTCGAACCCCAGCACCCGGGCCGTAAGAATTATCGCAAGGACATTAATTGCAGGTCCCGAGTAAAGGAATGCCGTGGCTGGCCCCAGACCTGCGCCCCTTTTGTAGATCCCGGCGAAAAGGGGCAGCACCGTGCAGGAACAGACGGCCAGTATCGTTCCGGATACGGCGGCTACAGAATAGGCTACCCACCGCCTGGCCTCGGAGCCAAGGTACTTCATAACTGCCTGTTGCGACACGAATACGCTGATGGCCCCGGCAATGAAAAAGGCCGGCACAAGACAGAGCAGCACATGTTCCCTGGCATACTCGTGGAGCATGGCCAGGGCCTCGATAGCCCCGGAATGGATCCTGGGGTTTTCGACGGGCATGAAATAGAACAGGGCAAAGACAGCTGCGAGGTAAAGAAATTTTTTCCGGTCGCTCAACAGTTTCACCTCTTGTGAGAATATGTGTAAATAAGGCCACCTATAACTGCGTTAAAAACCCCGCCTGAAAGATCAAGCGGGGAGGGATCACTTACCTGCTGCCTGTGCGAGAAGCCGCTTTACCTGCTCTGCTGTCGGGACCCCGCCGGCTGCAAGGACCTTCCCGTCCACAGCCAGGCCGGGGGTCGCCACTATGCCAAAATCCAGGATATCAGATATCTTTATGACCTTTTCCAGTTCGTATTGAAGGCCGAGCTCTTTTGCCGCGGATTCAGCCAGCTCCGCCATTTTTTTGCATTTTGGGCATCCGGTGCCCAGTATCTGGATCTTCATCATTATTACCCCTTTCTGTAACGGTTATTTTGTTCAAACCTTCCTGACGGAGGGTTTCATGCTTTTCCCAATTCCAGGCTGCTCAGGTGGTCCCGCAGTTCGTTCTCTATGGAGTTGTTAATGCATCCCATCATCATTCCCAGGCATTTCAGGTCCAAAGAGTAGAATACGAAGAGTCCTTCCTTCCGGTCTTTTATCACTCCGGCTGATTTCAGGACAGCAAGGTGTTTGCTGATGGTCGTCCTGTCAAAGCTGAAAAGTTCAGTGATGTCGCAGACGCACATCTCCCTCCGGAGCAGTTCCTCGGAGATCCTGAGCCTTACGGGGTGGGCCAGGGCCTTGAATATCTCTACCTTTCTCCTGGAGATCATATCATCCATGCTGTTTCATGCCTCCTTCCCCATGTGGCAATATAGCCACATTGGAGGTTCATGTCAAGACCTCTGGCTCAGTTGTTTGTCAAGGAGTTCTGTCCATGGGCGATCTTACCCCATTGAATTTATAGCGACGCTCTAGCCATGCCTCAGCACCCTTACGATAGCCCTGACCGTTCCCCAGACCGGGGCGCCGTCACGGGTAGCCTCCCAGAGGGCCAGACGGCCGTCCCTTGTCACGACCGCGAGACCCCCCCTGCGGACATCGCATGACCTGTCCACCACGAGGATGTCCCCTTCCTCTATGGACCAGCCGGGGATACTTCCGGCCGAGCGCATCAGGAATGTGGATGCCCGGTTACTTATAAGCAGCGAATTCAGGTCGAGGGGCTCCTCCCTGAAAGGGTCGGCGGGGGAGGGAAAGCCCGTTGTCGATCTGGAACTCATTGTTTTGGTGCCTCCCCCGGCGGAAGTACCGCCGGAAGTTCATCCCAGTGAGTGGTGTACCGTGGCGAGACATGCCCCCGGCGCATACCCCAGGATCTCCTGCCCTCGATCCCCATCGAAGCGGTGAATATGGCCCCCCTCCCCAGTTCCAGGTTGAGCCGGTCGATAGTCTTCATGAGCGTCTCTTCGCGACGGTCCCTTTCTACTGAGTAGAGGTGCCTCTGGACGTTAGAGGCATCGACGAGGTCTGTAAGGATCACCCCGGCTTTTTTGTAGGCGTACCCCCCGGAATAGACCCTCTCCAGGCAGGCCAGTGCCCTGCCTGTTATTTCCGTGTTACGGCAGGTAGGGACGTCGAAGCGGAACGATGCGGCGTTGGCGTACCGGGGCTCCCTGCCGAAAGGGTTGGTGGTTATGAAAAGGTGCAGTTTACTGGCCGCCGATCCCTCCCCCCTCAGGGTCTCCGCCGCCGAGAAAGCGAAGGAAGAGACCGCCTCCCTGAGTGTGTGGACGTCCGTCACTGGCTCGCCGAAGCTCCTGGAGACCCGTATGCTCTTGCGAGGTTTCGGGGTCTCAGCGAAGGGGAAGCAGATCCTGCCGTTGAGTTCCCGTGAGGACCTGGCCTCGCCTATGGTAAAGCGTTGTTTAAGCCATTCCTCGTCGGTATATTTAAGGTCTTTTGCCGTCCTTATGCCCAGGCGCCGAAACTTCGGGGCGTTGCGAAAACCCACTCCCCATACATCTCCTATGTCTATGCTACCCAGGTGGACGTCGGCCCCTTTCCCATCCGGCATCACGAAGACGCCATCGCAGGCGGGATCCCTCTTTGCGATCCTGTTGGCGGCTTTGGCCAGTGTCTTTGTGGAGCCTGTGCCTATCGATACGGGTATCCCCGTCCAGCGGAGGACCCTTTCGCGGATCTCCCGGCAGAACCCACCGGGATCCGCCATCGCCGGAGGCAGGGTGTCGACATGGAGGAAAGCCTCGTCGATGGAGTAGATCTCTACGTCTGGCACCATGCTTCGCAGGGTTTCCGTGACCCTGCGCGATATTTCCTCGTAGAGGGGGTAGTTCGATGAGAAGACCTCGACGCCGAAGTGGCGGAACCTGCCCTCCTCCTTGAAGTAGGGTGCGCCCATGGGCACGCCCAGGGCTTTAACCTCGGAGGACCTGGCTATGACGCAGCCGTCGTTGTTGGAAAGTACCGCCACGGGGCGGGACGCAAGATCGGGCCTGAAAAGCCTTTCGCACGACGCGTAGAAGTTGTTGCAGTCACACAGGGCGAACATATCTACACACTCCCGGAAAGCGTATTCCTGAAAAGATAACTAAAAGAATACACTCGTTCGTGTGTGAAGGCAAGCCCCCGGGAGAGGGTTACTGTGCGGCTTGTGCCTCCTGGTAATGGCGGTTGGCCGACTCCGTCATGGAGAAGAGTTCCGGCCCCTTGCCGGAGCCGGGGTCTCCTGCGAGCGCCAGGAAGTACACGGGCTCTCCGCTCTCTTCGGACCTGCCGAGGAACATGGCCATGCGTTCGTCGCGATGTATCTCGGGGATCCCCGGGAAAGCCCCTTTAACTATCGAGGTCAAAGTCTCCAGGTCTATGGATCCGGGCCTGAAGGCAAGGTTCACGGCCTGGACCGTTTCCCCTTCAAGGTAGTCCAGGGTGACCCGCGAGAGCCCTTCGTTGCCGGATATGTCGAACCACTCGGTAGTGCCGTCGGTCCCGTCCGGGGCACCAACGCTGCCGCGCACCTCCTGTCTGGACATAAGAAGTCCCACGTCAGCGGAATTCCATTCCTGGAGTGTCACCGACCCGAAGGCGGCTGTCTGGAGAAAGGCCAAAACAATGATAACGGTCCAGCACCTTTTCTTCATGTTGTTCATTTCCTTTCCCGATAGGGTTACAATACCTGCGGTATGCCTGGTTGTTTTTTCATGTAAAGACTAACACGCAGACTCTTATCCCGAAAGCGTAAAAATGCCGGGAGGTTCTTTTCATATGTCACTATCGGACATGACATGCCCCTTCTGCGGCTCATCCGGAATACTCCCGGTTATATATGGTTATGCTCCCTTCGATATACTTGTCCGCGCTGACCGTGGCGAGGTCATCCTGGGGGGGGCTTGTGTCGAGCCGTCTCAGCCCCACTGGAAGTGTTCTGCCTGCGGCAGGTTCATATATCCGGAGGAGGGTGATGGGGAATGAAAAAATTTGGTAGCCCGGCCCTTTTCGTGCTGGTCTGCCTGGGTGCCGGAGCCCTGGGATCCATAGCGACATCAAGCACTGTATCCGTATGGTACCCTGCGCTGACCAGACCCTCCTGGACTCCCCCCTCCCGGGTTTTCGGCCCGGCATGGACCCTGTTGTATGTCCTTATGGGCACTGCGGCCTGGAGGGTCTGGTTCTCGGCGGGTGGTTTTGAAGGGTCCCGCAGGGAGATGACCCTCTTTTCCGTTCAGCTTGCCCTCAATATTGCATGGTCCTGGATCTTCTTCGGCCTCAGGATGCCCCGGGGGCAGCCTTTTTGGAACTGGTCCTTCTCTGGGCTGCCATAGCCGCGACTATAAGGGGTTTTGCCCGTGTGGACAGGGTAGCGGCCTGGATGATGGGGCCCTATATAGGGTGGGTCACCTTTGCGGGAGCCCTTAACGCTTCAATATGGTTCCTTAACAGGTAGCCACGATCTTCTTTTATTATGTATAATGCATAATTGGGCTTGTGCCCGGAAAGCCCCTTTTGGTCCAGGCAACCGTTTGCCCGGTTTCAAGGTCCGCACGGACTTTTTGTTTTTTGAGGCTGTTTCCATTAATCCTGATAGGAGGTGAGGCGTGTGGTTATTTTTGTCCTCTCCGTTGCCACGTACCTCTTGCTGGCGTGGAGTGGAGGAGGCATCGACCCGATCGAGGTCGGGATCGCCGTTGCCCTGGGCGGGGTAATGGCCGGGCTGGCAAGGGCCTGGAACCCGGAAAGATCCTGGACCCTCGCGGGTCTCAATCCCTTACGCTGGATCACGTTCATCCTGTATCTTTTCCTCCCCTTCCTCTGGGGCATGATAAAGGCCAATTTCGACGTGGCGTTCCGGGTTATCACAGGGAAGATACGACCGGGGATCGTCAGGATCGACTCCGGTCTCAAGGGAAGCCTGGCCCAGACGATGCTTGCCAACTCCATAACTCTTACCCCCGGCACGCTTACGGTGGATGTCGATGATTCCGGGGAGACAGGCATATTCTACGTCCACTGGATCAATGTTACCGACGAGAACCCGCCCGAACAGAAGGTCTACGGGTCCTTCGGGAAATGGGCGAGGAGGGTTGCCGAATGACTGACTCCATTTTTGCGTGGGCGGCAATTATCACAGGTCTTTGTGCCCTTTTGATGATGGGAAGGCTTGTAGCCGGTCCCACTATCCCTGACCGGGTGGTGGCCCTCGACTCGATCAACACCCTGGTGATCGCCCTTATGATAATGCTGGCAGTAGTATACGACTCCGTAGTCATGGTTGACGTGGCCATTGTCTACGCGGCCCTTTCCTTCGTGGGCACCATGTTCCTCGCCCGCCACGTTGAGGGGGGTGTGTAGCAGTGTCGACCGCAGTCATCATCCTTCTGGGTATAGGTGTGGCTTTCAACTTCCTGGGTACCGTGGCTCTCTACCGCTTCCCGGACGTCTACACCCGCCTTCACGGCACTACCAAGTGCACAACATTCGGCTCCATATTCACTTCGGCAGCCGTGGTAGTCTTCGCCCTTGAAAGGTACTTCGCCACCGGTGAGGGGCGGTTCACTACCCTTACGGTCCACGTAATCATAGCCATCTTTGCTCTACTGATATCCAACGCCACGGGGGCTCATGCCATCGCCAGGTCCGCCCACAGGAGCGGTGTCATGCCCAAGTATGCCGTGGTTGACAGGCTGGCCGAAGACCATCGCAAGAAAGGCGGTGTTTCGGCATGAACGGATTCGCGCACATCGCCGTCCTGGCCATGATCATCATTGCGGGCTTTTACGCCGTCTGGTTCCGGGACCTCCTCTCTTCGGTGATCTCCCTTGCGGTCTTCAGCCTGCTTCTTTCACTCGAATTCTTCATCCTGCAGGCACCCGACGTCGCCATAGCCGAGGCGGCCATAGGGGCAGGGCTGAGCACCGCCATCTACATCATAGCCCTCAGGGCCTGCAATGCTCTTAAAAAGAGCGGCGGAGGTGACCGTAAATGAAGAAAAAGGTCCTTTTCCTCATAGCCATACTTGTCGTGGCAGGGGTTTTCTGGGGTGCCCTGAGCAGGGTCCACCCCTTCGGAGAGAAGGCCAGGGCCCCCATGGACGACTATTATCTTGAGAACGCGCAGCAGGAACGCTCCGTCAACAACGTCGTCACAGCCATAGTCTTCGACTACAGGGGTTTTGACACCCTGGGCGAGGCCGCGGTGCTGTTCACGGCGGTCTGCTCCGTACTGGCCCTGTTCCGAAAGGGGAGTGAAGGCAAATGAATCCTCTTTCTGTCGTAGTAAGGACGATATGCGATGTTTTTGCCTGGTTCATGGGTATCTACGGGATCTATATAATTATCCACGGACACCTCACCCCGGGCGGGGGTTTCCAGGGCGGCGCTGTGGTGGCGACAATGGCTGCCTTCCTGCTTGTTTCCCATGGCGGCAAAAAACTCCTTTCATTCGCAAAACCGGGTTTCTACTCCGGCATAGAGACGGCAGGACTTCTCATATTTATCACCACAGGCTTCCTGGGTCTCTCCGCAACCTTCTTCTATAACTTCCTTGCCGGAAGGGGAGGCCTTTTCGGCGCGGTTGTCCCCATAGGTCCCAACAGCGGGATACTCAACAGCGCCGGGACGATATCGGTTATGAACATGGCTGTAGGTCTGGAAGTTATCGGCGGCCTTTCGCTGATACTCATCTACATGTTCAAGGGGATACGGCTCTTCGACGATCAAACCGGAGGGAGTGAGACCGGCCATGACAGGTAATCTTCCATTCCTCGCAGTCGGGATCATCTTCTTCATGGGTATGTACGCGATCCTTTTCGAAAGGAACCTCATCAAGATCGCCATCGGCATAACGCTCCTGGAGGCCTCGGCCAACCTTTTCCTCATAGTCCTGGGTTACCGCACCGGCGGTTCCATCCCGGTATTCACCCTTGCGGGGGAGGTCAGGTCCATGGTGCTCCCCACCCCGCAGGCACTGACGCTGACGGCGATAGTAATAGGACTGGCAACATCGGCCCTGCTTCTTTCGCTGATAATGCTTCTGTATCGACATTACGGGACGCTCGATGTCCGTGAGATCAGGAGGTTGAGGGGATGAACTGGCAGATACACCTTCCCGCGCTCGTCCTGGCTGTCCCCCTTCTGGGGGCCTTCGCCTCGCCTGTTGCCGGACTCGGCGGACGCGCAACGCGCAACGCATGGATGATTTTCATTTCGGTCCTGACCACTGCGGTTTGCATAATGCTCTGGCAAAAGGTCATAGCCGGGGGTACGGCTGTTTACGTTATGGGTGCCGAGGCATGGAACATAACACTTCCCTCCGGACTCAGCTGGCCCGTGAGGATCATCCTCGAGGTCGATGCCTTCAGCGCCTTCATGGCCGTTGTGGGCTCCATCGCCGCCCTGGCCGGAGCTTTCTTCTCGCTCAGGTTCATGGACAGGTTCACAGGCCTGGAAAAGTTCTCGGCCCTCTACTTCCTGCTCGTGACGGGGATGCTGGGAATGCAGCTCACAGGAGACCTGTTCAACTTCTTTGTCTTCCTCGAGATAGCTTCCGTGGCCTCCTTCGGTCTCATCGCCTTCTGGAGGGATCGCCCGGAGGCGGTCGAGGCATCCTTCAAGTACATGATCATCTCCACCATATCGGCAATGTTCATTCTCATAGCCGTGGGCTTCTTCTACGGCCGGTACAACGCTGTCAACATTGCCGCGGTGGCAAGGATGCTCCAGATGGGTTACGCGGAAAAGATAGCCTTGGTATTCCTTGTAGTGTCGCTGGCAATGAAATGCGGGGCCGTACCGATGCACATGTGGACCCCCGATGCATACGCCGAGGCTCCGGCCGGCGTTACATGCCTGCTGGTCGCGGTCAGCCAGGCCTCTCTTTACGGCCTCTTCAGGGTCTGCTTCTCCCTTTACGGGGCGAGCCTGGGCAGCACCGTGGTGCCCTGGACGATAATCGTCATGGGCGTGCTCTCCATGTTCATAGGGGTCACTATGGCCGTCATCCAGAAGGAGATCAAGCGGCTAATGGCGTACCATTCGGTCTCACAGATAGGCTACATCCTCATGGCTCTCGGGGTAGGCCTGCTGGCCCTCCGGGATCCCCAGGCAATGGCCGATTACGGATTCACGGCCATGAAGGGCGGCATATTCCACATCATCAACTACACCATGTACAAGGGGCTGCTCTTCCTTACTGCCGGGGCTGTGTTTTACTCGGCCGGCTCGCGCAACCTCAACGAACTGGGAGGCCTGGCCAGGGTTATGCCCCAGACCACCTTCATGTTCGTAATAGCCGCGGCGGCCATCGCGGGTCTCCCGCCGTTCAACGGTTTCGTCTCCAAATTGCTTATCTATCAGTCGACCTTCGCTGTCTATCCGCTGCTGGCGGTGGCTGCACTGGTAACTTCAGTGCTGACGCTGGCCTCTTTCGTCAAGGTGTTCCAGACTGCTTTCCTGGGGCCGGCAAAGAAGACATACGAGAATGTCACCGAGGTGCCTGCATCGATGCTCCTGGGCATGTCGCTGCTCACCATAGTGATCATAGCCCTGACTCTTTTCCCGGGCTGGACGCTTTCCCATCTTGTCGAACCGGCGGCCAAGGCCCTCGTTGACCAGGCAGGCTACATATCCGCAGTAATGGGAGGTGGTCTGTGATGCTGGACAAGGTCTACTCAGGTTTCGGATACTGGGATGTCTTCATCTGGCTGCTCTTCTTTGCTATCTCCGCGGCCCTTGTGCTCTTTGTCAGGTCCATGGGCAGGAACGACTACAAAGAGGGCACCGACCAGGACGAGATCTTCTACGGCAGCAACCCGGTACCGGAGGACGGTGCCGATATGGGGGTACCGGCGGCTTCTGCCTATTGGGGTTTCGTAGAGGCCCTCAAGCCATACTACAACGCCCTGATCGATATCCACAGCGGCATAGCCAGCGACTACGTGGGGTACTTTGTGCTCACCGTGGCGATAGTGGCCGTGCTGGTGCTTCTGTAAGGGGGGTGGGACGATGAAACTCGAACGCTACCTTGACATACTGACCAAGTCGATCTGGGTGTTCCACTGCAACAGCGGTTCATGCAACGGCTGCGACATAGAGATCGTAGCGACGATAACTCCCAGGTACGATATAGAGCGCTTCGGCATGAAACTCGTCGGGACCCCGCGGCACGCCGATGCTCTCCTTGTAACCGGTCCTGTCACTAAGTACATGACCGACAGGCTTCGCAGGATCCATGCCCAGATGCCCGACCCCAAGGTCGTGATCGCCATTGGCAACTGTGCCTGTTCGGGCGACGTTTTTTACAAGTCCTACAATCTTGACGGTCCCGTGGACAACATTATTCCCGTCGACGTCTACGTTCACGGCTGCCCGCCCAGGCCCGAGGCCATAATCGAGGGTGCGGCGAAGGCTGTCCTCAAACTTGAAAAGATGAAAGAGTCCCTCAAGAAGGCAGGTGCTGCCAAATGAAGCCTCGCTGTGCCGATTACACCGACGAGATAATGAGCCCCGAAAAGGTCCTTTCGCTTTTGAAGAGGAAGTTCCGCAAGTTCTCCGACACCATGGAACTGAGGGATTACAGGGGCGGCGCCGGCACCGACGTGGGATATCAGACCCTTTGGGTCCAGGTCGAGAAGTCAAAGTTCCTTGACCTGATCGATCTCTTGAGGGAGCTCGACTTCCTTCATTTCCACATAACCTCCGGCGATGACATTGGCGAGGCTGTGCAGCTCAACTACCACTTCTCCCTGTTCCGCTGCGCAGGTCGGGGGAAACGCCTGGGTGTCACCGTCACAGTGGATGTCCCCAAGGACGACCTGGTGATGCCATCGCTCTGGCAATGGATCCCGGGGATAGAATACAGCGAGAGGGAGATCCGCGAGATGTTCGGCGTCGACTTCGACGGGCTGCCCAACAAGGCGCTGATATTCCTGCCAGAGGACTGGAACGAGGACATCAAACCGTGGCGAAGGGACGAAGCCGGTCCCAAACCCGAAGATATCAGGGAACTCTCCTAGGAGGTGCCGGTATGGCAGAAGGATCGAACAAAACCTATAAAGTGCCGATCGGCCCGGTCCACGTAGGTCTGAAGGAACCCATCACGGCCTGGCTGGACGTCGACGGGGAGCGAATCAAGGATGCCACTATCCGCCCCGGGGCAATACACAGGGGCATCGAGTTCATGGCCCGTGACCGCAACCCGATCCAGATAATCTACCTGGCTGAGAGGATTTGCGGAATATGTTCCTTCGCACATATCGTCGCATTTGTACGGGCGATAGAGGATGCCGCGAAGATAGAGGTCCCCGCCAGGGCGCAGTACATCCGTACCATCGTACTTGAACTCGAGAGGATCCACTCCCACATACTCTGGGCCGGTGTAGCGTGCTATACCTTCGGTTATGACTCAGCATTCCACCTGGGGATGATCCTCAGGGAAAAGGTAATGGATGTTCTCGAGGCACTTACGGGCAACCGAGTCAACTACGGCACGGGGACCATCGGAGGTGTCCGAAGGGACATCACACCCACGGTGGAGAAAGTGATCCGCGAAATGATAGACCTGTACAGGAACGAGTTCAGCATATTCTACGATGTAGTTACCCAGGACCCCATAGCCAAGGCCAGGATGCGCAACGTAGGCGTACTCTCAAGGGAGGATGCGGTTACCCACTGCGCCCTCGGGCCCACGGCTCGCGGGAGCGGCCTCAGGGTAGACCTGAGATGGTCATCACCCTACGAGGCATACTGCGATATGGACATCAAACCTGTCGTGCCGCAGGACCACACGGGCGAGGTCTACGGCGATGTTTTCGACAGGTTCCTGGTGAGGGTCCTGGAGGTCTACCAGTCCATAGAGATCCTTGAGGACGCCCTCGCAGGTATGCCGGCAGGCGAACTCATGTGGGAGCCCAAACTGCCCAAACTCCTCAACTACCTGAAACAGGCCGACGGAACGGGCTGGAGTTCGATAGAGGCTCCGCGGGGAGACGATACCCACGCCGTAAGGCTCACCGCCGGGCAGGAGAACATAACCTGGTGGAAGGTCAGGGCCCCGACGTACGCCAATGCCGTGTCGTGGCCGATCATGTTCAGGGAAAACGACCTGGCCGACTCGCCGCTGATCATCAACAGCATCGACCCCTGCATCTCCTGCATGGAGAGGATGGTCGTCACCGACAGGTCCAGCGGGGCCGAACAGGTAGTGACAAAGGCGGACCTCATTGAACGCTGCCGCGACAAGACGAGGAGGATGATGGGATCATGAATCTTCTTCATTTCAAAGTGATCGCCGGGGTGGCTCTTCTGATCTTCGCGTCGCTCCTCTCGCTGGTTTTCGAGGGGGTCGACAGGATCATCCACGCCCGCATGCAGCTCAGGCTGGGACCGCCCCTCTTCCAGCCCTTTTTCGACATACTCAAACTCCTGGGTAAGGAGAACATAGTGCCGCGCCGGGCCATCCCATGGGCCTTCAACGGCGCGCCCTGGGTCTCCGCCGCTGCGGCCCTGATGATACTTCTCTACGTTCCGATGGGCTCACTTCCGCCGATACTTGCCGGGAGCGGCGACCTGATCCTGATCCTGTACCTGCTGGGGCTTTCTGCGGTGGCAATGGCCGTGGGCGGTTTTGCGAGCGGTTCCACCTATGCCAACGTGGGTGCCCAGCGCGAGATGACCCTCATGATGAGCTATGAACTTCCCCTTGCGGTTGTAATTATTACCCTTGCGTGGTTCTCATACCGCTCGGGTATGCCCGGCGAACCCTTCAGCCTGGAGACCTTCGTGGGCATGCCGGTCTGGAGCGTCGTGGGGTGGACCGGGTTATTCGGGCTGATCTGCCTCCTTATAGCCCTTCTCGCCGTAGTTCCTGCAGAGGTGGGCAAGGTGCCCATGGACATAGCCGAGGCCAAGACGGAGATACTTGAAGGCCTCATCTGCGAATACTCGGGGCGCAACCTTGCCATGATGAAGATAGCATTCTCGCTCCGGACTCTTGTCATGTGCGCCGTGGTCGTGTCCCTTTTCTTCCCCTGGACCATAGGGAAGCACTTCGGTTTACAGGGAGCCATGCTCTTCCTGGCGGATTTCGTGTTCTTCTGGGTGAAGGTGTTCCTCATGCAGATCGCGGGGGTCACCCTGGTCCGGACGGCTTTCGGTCGCTACAAGATCTGGCAGGCGTCCCAGTTCTACTGGTTCCATATTGCCGGGCTCTCACTGGCGGGGATGGTTCTCCTGTCCCTCGACGTGATCCTGTAAGGGGGGGTTGGGAATGCTCAACAGGATGATGATACAGCTGCTCAGGCAGTGGGCCGAGGATCCGGCCACCAACCCGTTCCCGGTGGCTCACATGCCGGACAACCTCACCGAAGCCCTCAAGGCTGCGGCGGAGGGCAAAATAAAGCTCAACGACCCGGTCCAGACCCCTGAAGGCTTCAGGGGTAGGATCGCTTACGACAGGAAGGCCTGCATTGGCTGCAAAATGTGCATAAAGGTCTGCCCTGCCAACGCCATCGAATCACTTGACGAGGAGAAGAAGGTTCAGTTCCACATGGACAGGTGCTGCTTCTGTGCCCAGTGCACGGAGATCTGCCCTGTATCATGCATCTGGATGACCCATGAATTTGCCTTTTCCTCCTATGACCGCAAGAAACAGATCGTAAAGGATTCCGGTAAAAAACCGGCGGCCAAAAAGGCGAAAGGGGCACCGGAACCCGCGGCCGCCGAGACCGTCAAGTACGTTATCGACCCGGACAAGTGCATCGGCTGCACCAAGTGCGCGAAGGTGTGCCCCGTGCAGGCCATCTCCGGCAAGATCAAGGAAAAGCACGTGATTGACGAGGAAAAGTGCATCGGTTGTTCGGCCTGCGCGGAGGCCTGTCCCGTAAAGGCCATTAGCCCCAGGTAGGTTACAGCAGACACCGGCGGGACCGCGGGTGATCGTGGTTCCGCCTTTTTTCGGAGGTGTCCCATGGGAAAGGTCCTGGTTATCTTCACGGGAGGCACCATCGCCAGCGGGTTCCTGGGTGACAGGAAGGGGCCCGACCCCTCTGTCACGAAAGCCCTTCACGGTAACATCTCTGACTTTTTTGCCGAAAAGGAGATGGAAGTGGAATGCATCGAACCCTGGGGAATACCCGGGCTCGACAGCTCCAACCTTGACCCTGGCCACTGGGTGGAGATGACCGTGGCGATAGACGATGCCGTAAAGAGGGGCGTCGACGGGGTGCTCATACTTCACGGCACCGACACGATGGCCCACTCCGCCGCATGGCTCAGCCTCTGCTTCTCCGGGGTGGGCATACCCATAGTTCTGACCGGGAGCCAGCTTACGCTGGATTACACCCCGGAGGACGTCACCGTGAACATGCGCGGGGCCGCCCAGGTGGTCTGCTCAGATCTCACCGGTGTCTGGATCTACTGCAACTGGAAGCTCATACAGGGCAACCGGGGCCACAAGGCCAGGGCCCAGCACCCCGATGCCTTCATCCCCGTCGGAAGCATGCCCCTTTTCTTCACTCCCGAGTGGGCAAGGGAGGGGGAGATAGCGGAAATGCCCCATCCCAGGGGAAGGACCCCCCACTCCCTGAAGAAGATCCTGGAGACCGGTTCTGAAGAGGCAAGGGAGGCCGGGCGGGGCATCCGCTGGCTGTTCTGTTCCCCAGGGACGGAGCCGCTCCTGTCGGGGGACGAAAAGATACTTGGCATAGCAGGTTTCGGGGCCGGCAACGCCCCGACAGCGCTTCTCGAAAAGGTCGCGTCGGCTTACCCGCCCGACCGAAGGCCCCAGGTGATAGCCTGCAGCCAGGCCGAGGGCGACGTAAAAAACCCGGCAGCCTATCACGACGTGGGTATGGCCACCCTGTCTTCAAGGGGTTTCGACGTATGGGGGCAGATGGACTACCCTGTGGAGTTCATCCACGCCCTCGGGTGCTATGCCCTGATGGCCTGGCCCCAGGATCCGGGAAGGATCCTGGGTAAATTCCTGAAAAAATACTGAAAAAAGGGGCGCCCCACCGGGCGCCCCTCAAATTATCCCCGTTAGACACTTTCCTGGACCAGTCCGTAATATGATAACCTTTTCCTGACCTCTTCCCGTCCGAGGAATACCGCAACGTGGAATATCCCGGGGCTTACCTTGCGGCCCGTAAGGGCCCATCTCAGGGGCATTGCCACGTCTTTCAGCTTTACGCCGTTCGCGTCACACCAGGACTTGGCGGTGACCTCCAGCTGTTCGGGCAGCCAGGAAGGGATGGCCAGCATGGTGGAGAAGAACTTCTTCAGCGTCTCCCTGTGTTCCTCGTCCAGGTCGGAGGCGCTGTAGCGAAGCTTTACGGGCTCGAATGACAGGAAGTAGTCGGTGTACTCCGCCAGTTCCCTGAAGGTCTGTCCCCTGCCCTCGAGAAGGTCCAGCACTCCCCCCAGCCACTCCTCGCTCCGTTCTTCCGGTCTCAGGCCCGCCTCTTTCCAGAACGGGATGGTATGCCTGGCCCTTTCCAGAGGGGGCATCTTGGTGATGTGTGCCTGGTTCACAAAGTTCAGCTTGTCCATGTCGAACACGGCGGCCTTTTTGGTGACCCTGGCAAGGTCGAACATCCCTACCGCCTCTTCGCGGGTGAATATCTCCCTGTCGTCGCCGGGGTTCCACCCCAGCAGGGCGAAATAGTTGAACAGGGCGTCGGGATGGTAGCCCATGTCCCGGTACTCGTATACGCTTGTTGCGCCGTGACGCTTTGAGAGTTTCTTCTTGTCCCTGCCCAGGATCATGGGAAGATGCGCAAAGGTCGGTACCTCCCAGCCAAGCGCTTCGTAAAGAAGTATCTGCTTTGGCGTGTTGGAAATATGGTCTTCGCCCCTTATGACGTGGGAGATCTCCATGCTGTGGTCGTCCACCACGACGGCATAGTTGTAGGTGGGGAACCCGTCGCTCTTGATCAGCACGATGTCCTTGAGTGTTTCGCTGGCCATCTCTATGTGGCCGTAGACCACGTCGTCAAAGGCCACCATTTTGTCCTGGGGGACCGAGAAGATCACGGCCTCACCTTCGCGGTAGGCCTGCCCCGACTCCACCAGCCTCATGGCGTGCTCCAGGTAGATACCCCTTCTTTCGGACTGCCTGTAAGGCCCGTGGCTTCCGCCCACGTCGGGCCCCTCGTCCCAGTCGAGGCCCAGCCAGTTCAGGCCCTGGAGGATGGTCCTTTCGTACTCGCTGGTGGAACGGACAAGGTCAGAGTCCTCTATGCGCAGGACGAACGCGCCGCCGTTCCTGCGGGCCCAGAGCCAGTTGAACAGTGCCGTGTGGGCTCCGCCAATATGAAGCGCCCCTGTGGGGCTGGGTGCAAAACGTACCCTGGTTGTCGAATTCATTTCAGTTCATCCTTCCCTGGTGGTATCCTATCCCTTAGCATCAGAGCCGAACAGCAGTATACCCCAAAATTCCCTCTCAAAGGAGATGGGGCAGTTGCCTGAAAGAACGATCCTTCTCGTAGATGGTCACGGCCTTGCTTTCAGGGCCTTTTTTGCCCTTCCGGAGCTCACTGCCCCGGACGGGACTCCCACGAACGCACTGCTGGGCTACGCCAATATGCTCCTTAAAACCATGGAAGATGTCAAACCCGACCTCGCCGCCGTAGTGTTCGACGCCCCGGGGCCGACCTTCCGTCATGAGGCCTACGAAGCCTACAAGGAGGGGCGTCAGCCCACACCCCCCGAGTTCAAGGTCCAGCTCCCTTTTATCAAGGAATTTTCTGAAGGGCTGGGGCTTCCAGTTATTGAAAAGCAAGGCGTCGAGGCCGACGATGTAATAGCCTCCACCGCCAGGTCCGCAGCCGGAAAAGGCTTCAGGGTGGTTATCCTCACGGCCGACAAGGACATTCTCCAGGTCCTTGAAGAGGGTCTTTCGGTAATGCGTCCCGTGAAAGGGGTCAGCGAGTTCCGTGCCTGGACCCATGAAAGCTTCCGCGAGGACTACGGGTTTCCCCCGGCATCCATGGCCGATTACCTGGCCATGGTGGGGGACAGCGTGGATAACGTCCCCGGAATAAAAGGCGTCGGCGACAAGACAGCCAGATCCCTTCTGGCCGAACACGGTTCCCTTGAAGGGATCTACGAAAACCTCGATGGAATGAAGCCCGCCCTCAGGAAAAAACTTGAAGAGGGCAGGGATACGGCCTTTTCAAGCCGGGAACTCACCAGGCTGCGTCTCGACGAGCCTCTCGATGCAGGTGACCTCGCCCTGCATGGCATGAAGCGCGACGAGCTGGCGGCGCTTTTCGACCGCTTCGCACTGAAAAAACTTTCCGAACGCCTCCTGGGTGAAGCTGCCGATACCGCCCCAGCTCCTGAACGGGAGCTTTCGTCACTCGAACAGCGGGAAACCCCACTGGAAAAGGTTCTTGAAAAGGAAGAACTAGCCTTGGGATGGACGGGTTCCGGGGAGTATCCCCAGAGGTTCCGCATCGACGAGGTCTGCCTCTGTTCCCCGGAAGGCGAATTCTGGAAGGGAGACGCTTCGCCGGATGTGATGGAGAAAATCTCCCGATGGGCGAAAAAAGGCAGGGTCACCACCAGCGGTTACAAGGAGATATGCGCAGCGTCGCCGTCGCTCTTGCCCCACCCGGCCAATGTATGGGACGTCAGGCTTGCCCGGTATGCCCTCCATCCTGAGGGTACCGCTCCAGGCCGGATCTCAGCCTCACCGGAAGAAACCGCCGGACTCTGGAGATCCCGTCGGGAACTGGAGCCTGGCATTGTTGCGGGGGACCTTGCGAAAGTAATGATGGAGGTAGATACCCCCCTCTGCCCTGTCCTGGCATCGATAGAGCGGCACGGGGTAAGGGTGGACAAAGGGCTTCTCAGCGCGCTGGAAGAGGAGCTTGACCTGCGCACCGGGGAGATATCCACCAATATCGACGGCAGGGTCGACACCCACGTCAACCTCAACTCCCCCAAACAGGTAGCCTGGCTCCTCTTCGAAAAACTGGGGTTCCCGCCGGTAAAGAAGATCAAAACGGGGCTCTCTACGGATGTCTCGGTCCTTGAGGAACTAGCCGGTCTTCCCGTCGGTGACCCCGAGGTCCCGCAAATGCTCCTGGAGTACAGGGAGATCACCAAGGTCATCACAGGCTTCATCCATCCTCTTCTTAAGGGGGTCGACCCCGATACAGGCTGTGTCCACACTACGCTTGAACACACCGTCACAGGGACTGGCCGCCTCAGCAGTCGTGACCCCAACCTCCAGAACATCCCTGCTTTCGGCAACTGGGCGGGGAGGCTCAGGAGGGCCCTCAAGCCCCGGGTCGAGGGTAATATTTTCCTGGCCGGCGATTACTCCCAGGTGGAACTCAGGATCCTGGCCCACATTTGCGGTGAGGACCGCCTGAAGGATGCCTTTGCCCAGGGGCGCGATATCCACTCAGAAACGGCCTACTGGATCTTCGGGGGGGGGAACGGCGAAGTAACCAACGAGCAGAGGCGCATGGCCAAGGTCGTCAACTTCGGCCTTCTGTACGGTATGGGCGTCCATGGCCTGTCCCAGCGTATGGGCATAGGGAGGGAAGAGGCCGCGTCGGTCATCGACAGGTACTTCAAGGCCTTCCCCAGGGTAAGGGATTACATGGAGGGCTCCGCCAGGGAGGCCAGGGAGAAGGGCTTCACTACAACCCTTTTCGGGAGGATCCGTCCCCTTGCCGAAGTCTCCACCGTGGAGGGAAGGGGCGCCGGCGCCATAGAGAGGGTGGCCGTCAACACCCCTCTCCAGGGCAGCGCGGCTGACATAGCGCGTGTCGCGATGGTCCGATATTTCCGCGCCGCAAGCGAGGGTGGCATAGAATCCCCCCTGGTGCTGCAGGTGCACGACTCCCTGGTCGTCGAATGCTCACCGGGTATCAAGGAAGACGTATCTAAGATCCTCAGGGGATCCATGGAGGGAGCTGCAAACCTCTCGGTGCCGCTTGAGGTCCAGGTGAAGAGCGGGACATCCTTTGAGGATATCTGATAAAAATACCTTTGACAGGGCCACGGTTGGAACGTATTATTGTACACGCTGAAAAATTCCCGAAGATAACTCTCCATAAAGGGTAAGGAGGAAGATACATCGTGATAATGCAGGCTTTAAGGACCAGGACCCGGGCCATTATGATCGTAGTTGTGATCGTTTTCGTGGCCTCCATCTTTGGCATGTACATCACCAGGGGGAGCAGGCCTTCAGGCCCCCAGGGTGTCGAGGGAGATTTTCCCGTAGCGAGCATAGGCGGCGAGCAGGTCATGGCCTCCCACATAGTCATGGGGGTCAGGAACTACGCCCAGCAGACCGGTCAGTCGGACCTCTCAGTCGAGTCCATTGTCTCCATGCGCAAGCAGGTGCTTAACAGCATAGCCATGCAGCACATGCTCCAGCTGGAGGCAAAAAGGCAGAAGATAGAGGTCCCCAAAGAGGAGATCGATGCTGCCGTCAAGCGTATAGAGGGGCAGTTCCCGACAAAGGAGGCCTTCCAGCAGTACATGGACAACAGCGGCATCAAGATGAAGGATCTCCAGGAGCAGATCCGGGTGCAGTTAGCCCAGAGAATGGTCCTCGACGCCAGCGCCGGTAATGTCGAAGTTACCGACGAAGAAGCGCTGGAATTCTACGAGGAGACTAAAGATCTTTTCTTCCGTCAGCCCGAGGGGTACAGTGTGATGTTCGCCCGTTTCAAGACCCGGGAGGAAGCCGAAGCCGTCAAAAAGGCGCTTGACGACGGAAAGAACTGGGACGAAGCGATGGAGGGGTACAAGGAATCCGCCATCGACTATACCCTTTCCGGGGAGCCGGCCTTCGTGACCCTTCGCGATCTGGAGGAAGGGCTCCTCAAGCCAATTGCGGACACCCCGATCGGCAAGGTCTCCGAGCCCATCGCCGTGGCAGATAACGACTTTGCCGTGGTCATCAAGCTGGAGAAAAAAGAAGAGACCATAGCCACCTTCGACGAGGCAAATGCCGAGATCAGGAACATGATCGCCCAGCAGAAGAGGCATGGCGTTCAGAACGAGTACCTTGAAGGTCTCCTTCAGCAGGCCAACATAAAGATCCTTGCCCCCGAGTTCTTCGAAGTCCCGCCGCAGGAAGAAGTTGAAGGGGAAACCGGTGGGGAGACAGAAGCACAACAGGAAGAAGAAGCCTCTGAATAACTGCCGGAGGCGTTCTTGACACACCCCTTAAGGGTGCATAGAATAGACCGCGCATGATTTGCGCCTGGTGGGATGGCCGAGCGGCTGAAGGCACTCGCCTGCTAAGCGAGTAGGGGGGCTTAAACCTCCCTCCAGGGTTCGAATCCCTGTCCCACCGCCAACTGGTTTCACGTATTGCGCGCCGGTAGCTCAATTGGATAGAGCATCGGACTACGGATCCGAAGGTTACGGGTTCGACTCCTGTCCGGCGCGCCACTTAACAATAAAAGGCCCCGCTCAGGCGGGGTCTTTTGCTACTTCTCCTGCGGGCGTATCTCCAGTATCCTGTCGAACCTGAAGGTTCGGCTCTCGCCCCGGAGGCCGCACCAGGCCTCGAGCATGATCCTGCCTCCGATCCTGACAAGCCCTGTGGGTTCGATGACCCTCTCTGTTATCGTCCCGTTGCCCCCGCGGTAGACTATCAGCACCCGGCCGGAACTCTCCCGGGCCTCTTTCAGAAGTTCAAAACCCTCGGGCCATTCCATGTTCAGCGTTGTCCTCTCGAGGGCCATCAGGGCTGTCAGGGACCACGATCTTTCGAAGATGCCGTAACCCATTCTCCCGTCGGGGTCGATCTTCTCCAGGCACTTCAGGAATATCCCCATGGCTGCAAGCGAATCGTCCAGTGCCCGGTGATCTCGCCCCTTGGCGACCTTGAGGGATCGCGCCATGCTGCCCAGGCTGTAACCGGGAAGACCCGGAAAGACCAGGGGTGCCATCCTGCAAGTATCGAACACGTCGTTGACCAGGGACTCCTGAAAATTTTCCTGCCGTACCGTCTCCATGAACCCCAGGTCGAAGGGCGCATTCTGGATCACCAGCGGCCTTTCCCCCACGAACCCGGCAAGACGGCCAACTGCCTCCACGGGCGAGGGTGCCCCTTTGACCATGCTGTTGTTAATACCGTGGATAGCCGTCAGTGCAGGGGTTATCCTCACCCCGGGGTTCACAAGGGTCTCGAAGGAATCCAGAACCTCATGCCCCCTGAATATCACCGCCGCTGCCTCCACGATCCGGTCATTAAGGGGGTCAAGCCCGGTAGTCTCCAGGTCCAGGGCTGCGAATTCCGTCTCCCGTGCAGTTGGCAAGCTCAACACTCCTGTCGGCCTTTATCTTCAGTTTCCCTAACAAGTTCTGAAGCTATCCCGGCGGCCCTTCCGGTGATCCTTGCGCAGAGCTCCCTCAGGTTGTTCTCCCTGAAAAAGGCCTGGCCTTCGGGTGTGCCAAGGTCGCAGTCCAGGATGCCCCTGCAGTTGGTCGACCCGAACTCCTCTTCGAACCGTCGGATCAGTTTTCCCACTGCCTCGTATGTCCTTTCAACCGACCCGTCGGCGTTGTCCCGGCCCAGGACCAGTCCCAACCCCATGATAGCCCCCGAGAGCGCGCCGCAGGTACCGCAGGTGCGGGCCATGCCGCTGCAGAACCCCGTGGCGACCCTGGGGAGGATCCCCGACTCCGACCCCTGCGACTCGGCGATGGCAAGGACCGCGCTTTCGGCGCAGAAGAGTCCTTGCCTGAAAAGGTCTTCCGCATGCTTCCCTGTTTCAGATGGAGACATTTGTGCCATGTTGGCAACCTCCCCATACGTTTTCTAAAGCATATATCAATTTGAACACCAGGTCGAAATCAGTTTTGATGCCACATCTAAAATGACGCTTGCCCTCCCTAGAATGTTATGCGGGAGGTGGTCTTTATGAAGACCGTCATCGAAAAATTCTTCAAAAGCCTCGAGATAGGCGAGCCCGCGAGCCACGAAGGGCTCACGGCATTCCCGGTGTTCTCTTCCATACCTTGCGATTTGCCCCACATTACGCTCAACGAAGCCTTCAGGAACGACAGTATAGAGATCCGGGAGCTCACCCTGGGCGGCACCGTGCCGGAACTGCTGGTCGTTAACAAGGGGGACGAGAACATACTCATACTCGACGGCGAGGAACTCCAGGGGGCAAAGCAGAACAGGGTCCTCAACATCACTGTCCTGATAGCCTCGAATGCCAAAGTGGTGGTTCCCGTCAGCTGCACCGAAAGGGGAAGGTGGCACTACACGTCCAGCGTCTTCGCCGACTCGGGTACCATGGCTGCCAGGTCGGTAAGGTTCTCGAAGAACCGCTCCGTGGGGGAGAACATCCGGTCCGACAGCTCCTTCAGGTCAGACCAGATGGAGGTTTGGGACCATATTGACGAACTGACCATGAAATCCCGCACACGTTCGCGCACCTGCGCCATGAGGGATGTATTCCAGGAAATGGAAAGTAAGATGGATTCCTTCAGTTCTTCACTTCCATTGCGCGATGGACAGCGCGGGGTGATCTTCTTCTGGGGAGGAGACCCTGCAGGCTTTGAGTACGTTGCCAAGGCCGGATCGTTCAGGGAACTCTACCCGAGGATCCTTAAGAGCTATGCCGTGGAGATCGCTGCAGGCAAAATTCCTGCAAGGGGCGAGGCCGGGGTGGAGCAGGCCCGGGAATTCCTGGGCAGGGCTTCTATGGCAGGGGTGTCCGTCAAGGAATCCGCAGGTAGGGGGGGAGACGTCCGTTTCGCCGGTAAGGGACTCATTGGCTCAGCGCTGGTCCACAATGGCGAGATCCTTCACGCGGTTTTCTTCCCCGATGAAAAAGAAGTCAGGCGAGGCATTAACAGGAGGCCCGTCAGGTAGTCTTGCGGCTCCCCGTGGTCAGGATAGCCCGTTATCGAGACTGGGAAATAACGATTCCTGGTGTATTTTGTGGGGCCGGATCCTTCCGGGTCTTTTGGCTGCTGATATCGCCAGGAAAGCCCTGATTATCCTGACCGGCCCCTCGATATCTGCCTGGAATTCCGCGACCCCTTCGATCTGCCCGGATACCAAGGGGGCGGGGATCCTTTACCCGCCCCCGCTTGAGCCCTTCCTGAAGCCTTGTGTTCCTGCCCTTCCCGATCCCCGAGTCAAGAGCCATGTCTTCTTATCACAGGATCCACAAAAGTTGGCTGTCATCTCGAATCCGCCGGCTGGCGGATGAGAGATCTGTATTTGAACTTTCGATCCCATCCTGTCCACCTTGTCCCGGCATAGTCCCGGGGTGCACTAACGAGGGTAGCGGTTCAATGAGGGGCCTTGTCTGTGGATAAACAGTTTGTGGTTTCGTCTTTGAACCTTGAACTGGATAACTTTGAACTGGTTTTGCCTTCCTGCAGCCAGCCGCCTTGTTTTCCTGCTCTTTCCGAGTCACGATTTACGGTTTTTCTGCGTCACGTTTTCTCTTTGAACCTTGAACCTGGTAACCTTGAACGGGTTTAGCCTTCCCAATTCCGGGGTTTCGAGCTTGAAAACTGACCTTCAGTTCTTGATCAAGGGCCGATGCCACTCTTCGGAGAAACCGTAAAGAAGGATTGTGTTTGCCCGACTCCAGCCTGCTGATGTTACCCTGGCTAGTTCCTACCCTTAGGGCCAGATCTTCTTGTGAAATGCCCTTCTCCCGCCTGGCCCTGATCATCGATGCTATAAAGGCAAACTCCTCGTCAAGTTCGGCATATGCCGAAGCTGTTTCAGGGTCCTTCAATAGATCTTTTTTGACTTCTTTCCAGGGAATTCCATTTCTGATCATTTTTCGCACCTCTTTAAAAAATCCTGTTTTCTGTTAAGGGCAATTTCGAGTTCCTTTTTTGGTAATTTTTCTGTTTTTTTGATAAAACCGTGAAGTAATACGAAAGATCCATCGTTTAATGTGAAATAAAAAACACGGGAGGCATCTCCGGAGAAACTGATCCGCAATTCCCAAAGTCCCGAATATCTTTGAAGCCTGATACTGGCAGCATGAGGTCTCTGAAGCCCAGGTCCGAATTGCTCAAGAAGATCAATAACCCTCATAGCTTTGGCTCTATGTCCCGGTGAAAGTGATCTGAGAAAATCTGTTACTGGACTTGAACCATCGGGCTTTGTAAAGAAGATGATATTCCAGGACATAAGAGAGATAACCTCCCTTTTGGATAGCGTGATTATATCATATATAACATTTTTTCATCAGCCTCAGATCAATTTTCAGTTTCTTTATGTCAGGGGCACCTTGTCCCGGCATAGTCCCGAGGTGCACTTACGAGGGTAGCGGTTCAATGAGGGGCCTTGTCTGTGGTGAAAAGGTTTGGGTTTCCGAGTCACGAGTTACGAGTCACGCTTTGCCCTTCCTGCCTCCTCCTGGTTCTCCCGCACCTTAAGTTCCCTTCAGGAACGGAACCCTCACGTAAAGCTTCAACACGTACCATTTCAGACCCCGTTCGAAGACTCTTCCCTCCCTTGAGTACCTGTGCCGCACAAAACTTCCCGTAATGCGCGACAACTCCCTTTCCCGGTCCGGGAACCTTGCCCGGAGCCTTTCCAGGTATTCATAGGCTGTTTCGTCGGCCTTTCTTGGTTTCCCCTTGTGTTTCCCCCAGAAGAGCAGGAAACTGTAGGCCCGTTCTGCTGTAATGGGCAAAGGCAAAAAGATGGCAGCCATCAGTGCCAGGCGCTTAAGCATCCGGTACAGGGCCGCCAGGAAACTCCTGAAAGAAGGTCTTTTCCAGACTTCGCCGGACGCAGCGCCCGTCCTTTTGTGAAGCAGGAACCGCACCAAAAGCCACAGCATGTAGAGCGCCCCGAGAACGGCGAGCACTGCGACTATGATCGCCATGCCCAATATCAGGTACTTTTCCAGAAGACCCGCTTCCCCGGCGGGCATCAGTGCCTCATCCGTGGCGGAAGGCCCCCCGCCCGATACTGTCGGCGCCTGGCGACGCGGTATCAATCTCATGAACCTGAAGATCACCAAAAGTACTGCTCCTAGCCCCTGGAGAAGCAGCCCGAAAAAGGGCTTGCTGAACTCGATAACCGACTCTGCCGGCTGTTCCAGCACCGAAAGGATATCGGAATTCCCTATCAGCCACACCGGCACAAGTAGGACCGCAAGAGCCAGAAGGGAACGTCTGGAGCCTTGTCCCGAACCCTCTCTCCGGGATCCGAAAAAGAGCATGAGTACGTTAGACAGGATGGCCAAAAACAAAAGCGCATGCACCCCGGGAAGGGGAACCTCGAAGGACGAGGCCAGAAGCAGCATCAGGAAAAGGGCCGCAACGTTTATGTCAAAAAGCCCGTACCGTGGGGGATCCTTTGTCCAGGAAAGGAATACTGCCCGGCCGCCTGCTGCCAGCAACAGAACCCAGGTTGCCAAAAACCCCGCCATGAATGCAGGGCTCCCGGAAGTGGACACAAGGGTTAACGGGTTCCGCCCCAAACGGAGGCTGACCCAGAAAACGGCAACGTTGGCGAGAGCTATAGTGAAGTACCTGAAGTTGCCGCGCTTCATGGCCAGGTTTACCGCTGCCACAGACGAACCGATGGTCAGAAATGACCATGGGTCCACGAACCCCGTCACCTCGAAGCCTGAGACGGCAAACAGGTAGAACAGGCAATAATTCAGTGACTCGCTGGTGACCAGGAACAGCCGGAACAGTATGCTTGCCAAAACCGCATCACCTCAGGCTCTTTCCATCTCGACACTGACCCCGTCACCGGACGGGGCCCCGGCGGAGTTATCGGCGCGGATCGATATGATCGTTGTCCCCCAGGGCATCAGCCTCTTCTCCTGGCTCACAAACTCGCCGTAAGGAAGCGCGACCGGCAGTTTCGCCCTGGCCAGAGCTTCCAGGGCGAGCCGCACCTGGGATGGGCCGGATCCTGCGGGTATCGAAACCGGACCCGATCTTCCGCACTGGGACACGTTGGATATGAGGCCGAAGGGAATTTTTTCCCGTTCTGCCCACACTGTCAGGGTTGCAGCCACGGAGAGGGCCTTCTCCATGGCGGGGGAGTGCTTTGCGAAACTGTCACCGTCCAGGGTGACGCATAACCTCAGGTCCGCCGTGTGCTCAAGGACCTTGGCCAGAAGCTTTCCATGCCGGGCGCTGGCTTTCCAGTGTATCCGCCGTGCCGGCATCTCAGGCGTGTAGTCCCTCAGGCTCGAAACCCGGGTGGGATCTGGCATGAAGGGCCTTTCGGACCTTGTATCGCCCATCAGGTAGTGCTGCGCCAGGTCGCGATCCTCCATGTCCAGCAGCGCAGGGTAAACCAGGATCTCCATGGCCTCGCCGAAGCGCCTCTCCCTGTGGAAGAGTCCCAGGAGATCCTTCGAATTGACCCTGCCAGGGGGGATCTCGTAGCAACCGCGCGACATGCCGGTGATACGGAAACTCAACAGCTTCTCGGCATATTTTCCCAGGAAGACCACGCGTCGGCCGCCGGGGTCTCCATCCTCCTGTTCAGAAGAGGTAACATTCAGTCCTTCGGGGAATGGTTGCCAGACCTCAAGGGAAACAGGGAGCCTTTTATCGTTTTGGATGCGGACCGAAAACGAGGCAACATCTCCCGGGAAAAGCCTCACCGGGTGAGTCTCGCGGTTTGTCTCCAGCCTGTGGAGCCCGTAGTCGGCCCAGAGCCTGCAGCTGACGAGGATCATCAGGATGGCGATCAGGAAGGAGGCCGGCAGGTAAAGCCCCCTGGCCAGGAGTAAAACCACGCCCACTGCGGCAAAGATCCTGACCCCCAAAAGGGTGTAAAGGGAAGTGACCAGCGGAACTTCCCTCATGGGCTACTCCCAGCCATCCTCGACGGGAACGGGCACCTGGGAGAGGATCTCTGTCACCACGGCGCGCCCGGTATTTCCCCGGTAGCGTTCCTCGCGGCGCAGCATAAGGCGGTGCGCCAGAACGTATGGAGCGAGGTACTTTACGTCGTCGGGGATCACGTAGGACCTTCCGCTGATGAACGCCAGGGCCTTCGAAGTCTTGAACAGCGCCAGAGACCCCCTCGGGCTTGCCCCCAGTTCCACAGCTGAATGCTCCCGGGATGCCCGGGTCAGGCCTATCATGTATGTGGTCAGCGACGGGTGGACGAACACTTCCGCCGCTTCGTCCTGCCATGACAGTATGTCCTCCCCGGAAACCACGCTTTCTATTCCCGAAAGGGCCGTGTTCTTTCCGTGGGTCAGGATGATCTCCTCTTCCTCGCCGGCGGTGGGGTACCCCATGTCGACTTTCAGAAGGAAACGGTCCAGCTGTGCCTCGGGCAGGGGAAATGTCCCCTCCATCTCGATGGGGTTCTGGGTGGCCATCACCATGAATGGAGAAGGCAAATGAAATGTCTGGCCGTCCACCGTGGCTTGCCGTTCTTCCATGGCCTCCAGAAGGCTCGACTGGGTGCGCGGCACTGCCCTGTTTATCTCGTCCACCAGAAGTATGTTCGTCATCAGGGGGCCAGGGCGGAAGGTGAACCCTCCGTCCCTTTTGTCGTAGGTGAAAAAACCCGTTACATCAGTGGGCATAAGGTCGGGCGTGCACTGCAGTCGCCGGAACCCCATGCTGCACGATGCGGCGATGACCCTGGCCATCAGGGTCTTGCCCACCCCGGGGACGTCCTCGATAAGGATATGCCCCCTGGCGATCAGCCCCACCAGCATGAGGTCCAGCACTTTCCCCTTGCCGATGACCACTCTAGACACGTTCCCCTTCAACTTCGACAACTGGCTTGACATGACCATACCTCCATAACAAGTCTGCGAAGAGCGTTTAATATCCTTAATATGCTTCCGGTTGACCTTGATTATAACAATTAGCATCTGGATCTGAACTTCCGTTCACCGTCCCGTTTCCCCTTTGAACTTTGAACTTGATAACTTTGGACCGGTTTTGCCTTCCCTGTTGCCTGAAGCCTGCTGCCTGGTCACCTGTATTTCCAGTCACGTGTCACTCCCTTGTTCCACACCCTTGTCACTCATCCCATTGACCATTTTTGCCATTGAACTATAATGTCATGGCAATGATCAGAAATATTCCGTAGAATTAACTACGGGTACTGTAAAAGACCTCAAAGCCAAGGCATGCAAACCCCATCTTAAAGAGATCTTCGAAGAGATCAGGGTTCTTGAAACAGAACCCCTTGCAGGAGATCTCCTTGAAGGTTCACTTGTGAAGGTACGATCCCTTCACTTTTCCCTAAAAGGCAGTGGGCAATGGCGCGTTGCTTACTATGTCATGACCGAAGAAAAGGTTTGTATTGTTCTTCTTGTAGGCACTAGAGAGAACTTTTACGAAAAGGCCAATTCAAGATACAGGTCCATCAAGAAATCCCTGAAATAAATAAAGACACCATTGATGTGCTGGCCGTTGTTGTCATCCTGAGGGGTCCGCCAGCCGGCGGATGAGGATCTGACCCTGGGACCATCTCACCGCAGACGAAGCCCCTCGTTAAAACACCTCGGGACGAAGTGCCCCAAGCGGAGCGACAGGGTAGGAGTGCAGAAGAGAGGAAACCGTAGATCTATTTGACTTAAAAACGTATCTTAGGCACTAATCACGAGTTCCGCGTCACGGTTTTAGTCTGTCATCTCGAATCCGCCGGCTGGCGGATGAGAGATCTATGTTTGAACTTTCGATTCACGACTCACAAAGTGCCCCAAGCAAAGCGACAGGGTATATCACAGATGGTCACAGATGGGTTCTAACAAATAAACAGGTTTTATCTGAGGAAATCTGCGTTCATACCCTACGCCTGCAGCATGCAGGCCAGGGCACCTGGTCTGCGGATAACGAAATTGGATGAGTTCTACTTCCTTCCAGCCAGATCCACAAAGCTGCATGAAGAAAATGCCGTTTTATTTATCGAAAAGTATCCGGAGCGTTACTGTGTATTTCTCGAATGTTCCCGTCTTCGGGCATGGATGCGACTTTCACGAATCAATATCAAAATGTAGACGAAAATTTTCCCCCATTTGCATGTACTCCCCAGTCAAACCTCTCTAATAATAAGCATGCAGCTATTTAGCAGGAAATAGGAAAACAGGCAAACAAGTCAAGCGTGAAATAACCTGTTTGCAGGTCGTCCTCTCATCGCGGCAAGTGAAAGAAGCGAAAAAAGGGGTAGCGGGCCAGAGAGGTCGATTGCGGATCTTTTGCCGATTTCGGAAAGAGTGAAGGGCTGCACGAACCCTGACGGGTATTGTGTTAAAATAAAATTTTAAACAGATGCATTGGTTTCTCGTGGAGGGGAATAGATGAAAACAGGAATCCTCATTGCTTACTTCCAGGAAAAAAATGAAGCTCGCGTAGCCTACAGAAAATTGCAGATGACGAGATACTATCGATCCGTATTGCTTAGCAAAAGCGAGGATAATGAGGTCCGGCAATGGGATTCATTCAATTTGCGCTGGATCTGGCATATATTCCTGTCGTTTATCCTGTTGGGAAGTATAACGGAGTCTATTTGGCTGGTCCTTCGATCGGCGGGACCAACTCCCGGTTGGTCCGCGATCACCTTTATCCCCGGCCTGGCGGGCGGATTCCTCGGGGCACTGCTCGGCGCGGCATGGTTTAGGCGGTCCAGGTTCGGCGTCGACAGGAAATTGATCAGGGACCATTTGCGCTGGCTCGTGCCAGGAGAATCCATCTTGATACTTCAAGGGCCGATCCAGACATTGCCGGTCCCGATGGCTGCCCTGTCGGAAAATTGCGAGATACCCCCCGCTGTTTTTGTTCTGCATCCCAAAAGCAAAGGCCTATTCGGGGAAGATTGGGATAGCCTTACTCCGCTCGATACTGCGCGGATGCGGGAGCATGCACTGTACCTGGCGGCCGAGCATCAGGTGGACAGAAAACCTGTTCGGAGAACCGGGTTGCTAAAACGGCTCGAGCGGAGCCGCGGGTGGATCCAGCAGATCTGTCTTGGCCTCACCGAAGCTAGTCGTATGGAGCAAAGTCTTTCCCCCATTGCTGAGTGGCTCCTGGACAACGAATATATCCTCGAAAGTAATGCCCGCGATGTTCTTTTGAACCTGCCCCCGCGGTTTTATCGACAATTGCCTGTGCTTGCGAACGAACCGGATCGAGGTGTTCCTCGCATCTATGGTCTGGTGCGGGAACTCGTAGTCCATTCAGATCTTCGCGTGGATAGGGAAAACATCATGGAGTTCATCGAATCCTATCAATCTGCTGAAACTTTATCGATCGGTGAACTCTGGGCTGTTCCGCAGATGCTTCGTGCAGCGATCATAGAAGGTATCCGGCAACTCGCCGGGCGTGCCCTGACCGAGTTGCGCGAGCGCGAGATAGCTAATTTCTGGATGAACCGTCTCGTTACGGCCAACCAGCTGGGTCCCAACCGGCTCTTTTCGATGGTGGCGGATCTGATCGAAAGCCAGCCCGCTCCGAGTCCGTCTTTTGCCGTGCAGCTGTTTGATTTCCTGTATGATAAAGGCTCGGCGCTGGTTCCGGTGCAAGGCTGGTTGGAGCGCACGTTTCAGAAACCCATGAACGATCTTATGGAACGGGAGAAAAACCGTCAGACAAAGGATCAAATATCCATCGGAAATGCCTTTGGCAGCTTGCGTCAGCTTGCCCTGATCGATTGGAAGGAATGCTTCGAGGGGCTCAGTCGGGTGGAACGGACGCTGCGTCAGGATCCGGCCGGCATATATACCGAAATGGATTTCGCAACACGAGACCGTTATCGTCGGGCGGTTGAGGATCTGCATCGAGGATCAGACCTCTCTGAGGTTCAAGTTGCCCAACGCGCCATAGAGATGGCTTCCCAATATGCGCGGCATCAGGAGAATGATGAACGAACGATCCATGTCGGGATCTATCTTGTCGGCGAAAAAAGAGGAGAACTGGCCCGACTGACAGGATGTCGCGAGACGCTCCGTTTCCGGATCTTGCACTGGGTTTATAGTCATCATACGGCGGTTTACCTCCTGGGGATCGGTTTCTTCTCCACCGTATTCCTCTCTCTGGGTCTTTTCCCCTTACTGCCCGGTAAAGCGACCTGGATCCTGTTTTTGATCGCCTTTTGTTTGCTCGTGCCTGTCAGTCAGTTGGCCCTAGAGATCATGAACTACCTTGTGATGAGGCTTTTGCCGCCCCGCACTCTGCCTAAGATGGATTTCAGGGTCTCCGGTATTCCCGATGCCTGCCGGACACTGGTCGTAGTGCCGATGATGCTGGCAGGCGAAGATGAGATCAAGGCCGAGGCCGAAAAGATCGAGATCCGTTATCTCGCCAACAAAGAGAGCAACCTCTTCTTTGCCCTTTACTCGGATTATGCCGATTCCACGCAACAACATTGCGAATCGGACGCGGCCTTGCTGCAAACTGCCAGGGAGTCCATCGAAGCCCTCAATCGACGCCATGGCGAAGAGCGTTTTTTTTTGCTTCACCGGGAGCGTAAATGGAGTGGATCAGAGCAGGCATTTATCGGGTGGGAACGCAAACGGGGAAAGCTTGAAGAGCTCAATGACCTGATAGTTGGCAAGCGCCCCAAAGACGCCGAGCGCCTGGTTTACGTTGGAGATCCGGAACGCCTTGCCAGCGTAAGGTTTGTAATTACCCTGGACAGCGATACTCAATTGCCGCATGATACTGCCCGAAGGATGATCGAGACTCTGGCCCATCCGCTTAACCAGCCGCGCTTCGACAGTGCAGGGAAGGTAATGGCCGGTTCCTACACCATCATTCAACCCCTTGTTACCCCTTCCCTTCCAAGCGCAAGCGGTTCACCGTTCAGCCGGCTATTTGCGGATCCGGTTGGCATAGACCCATATAACAATGCTGTTTCCGACGCTTATCAGGACCTGGCGGGTGAAGCATCCTATCAAGGCAAGGGTATTTATGACGTACGCGCCTTCAGCCGGGTGCTTTCCGGTCGCTTCCCGGAATCCAGGATCCTCAGCCATGATCTGATCGAAGGCGCTTACGTCAGGGTGGGATTGGCCAGCGATATCGAGCTGTACGACGAGTTCCCCCAGGATTATCTGAGCTACGTCAAACGGCAGCACCGCTGGATCCGGGGAGACTGGCAGATAGCCGGCTGGATCTTGCCGCGCGTTCCCAAGGCGGGCGGAGGAAGTGTGCCAAATCCACTCTCCTGGTTTGATCGCTGGAAGGTATTCGATAACCTGCGCCGCAGCCTGCTGCCTGCAAGCAGCATGGGTTTGCTGCTTGTTTCATGGCTGGTTTCCCCGCAGGCCGGGTGGATCGCCACCGTTGTGGTCGCCACGCAGCTGTTCTTTCACTCTCTGGTGCAGCCGTTCACCTGGGCGACCACTGGTAAGGGTGTCAAGGGAGTCTCCGTTGTCAGGATAGGACATGATCTGCTGCGAGTTCTGGCCGAAGCAGCGCTGCTGCCTTATCAGGCATGGCTGACTCTGAATGCCGTCGCTCGAGTCTTCTATCGAAGATTTATCTCACACAGACTTATGCTTGAGTGGACTTCAGACAGGGTTGTACATGGAAGAGATCAGACCAGGGTTCCCGTGTTCCTGCTTTCGATGACTCTTGTCAGCCTGTTCAGTATCATTGCCGGATGGGCTGTCCTGCGATTCCAATCGACAAGCTTCTTGATGGCCGGTCCATGGCTCCTGCTCTGGTTCCTGTCTGTGGCGGCCGGCATGATCCTTACCCGCCGGCCGATGGTAGTACAGCCTAAAAACATGCTTTCCGAAAATGACCGGCTCTTCCTGCGAAATATTGCCCGGCGAACCTGGCGCTATTTTCGGGATTTCGTGAATGAAGAAAGCTCATGGCTGGCGCCCGACAACTATCAGGTCTCCCATAAGAATCAGCTGGCCATGCGGACCAGCCCGACCAATATCGGTCTCCATCTTGTAAGCATTCTGAGCGCTCATGATTTCGGTTATGTAACCGTAGATGAAGTCGCGCTAATGCTGACAAAGACAATGGATACTATCGGGAAGCTCAAGCGCCATGAAGGCCATCTGTTCAATTGGTACGATATTCTGACTCTGGAGCCGCTCAAGCCGCACTATGTCTCCACCGTGGATAGCGGCAATATGCTCGGCTCTTTGTGGGCGCTGGATCAGGGGCTTGAATCTCTGATCCGGGAGCCGCTGTTTGACGGGAAAGCTTTTACTGGTCTGCGAGATACCGGGGAGATCCTGCGACAAACCGTCCGTGGGACGAAGTATTCCGGTATGGTAAAGCACGGACTGGATGAACTGATGAACACCTGGGGATCTCCTCCGGAAAGCTCCCGGGACGCTCTTTACCTTCTCCGGCGGACAGAGCGCGGCGTCAGTGAGCTGGTCGAAGAGGTGAGTGGTGTTTCTTCGGGTTTGGAAAGCGAGGCGTATTGGGTCGGGCAGATACAGGGTCAATGTGCGGCCTGGCTGAGCATTGCAGACAGGTATCTTGAATGGATCGAGATCCTGGCAGAGAAGACCGAAAAAGAACTGACAGAACTGACCCCGGATGCAATACCGTCTTTTCGCCAGGTAATGAATTCCGTGCCTTCAATGAAGGATCTCGCTGACGGCAACGTATCCTGCATAGCGTCCCTGGAGGCGATCCGAAAGCGTTCTTTAAAGGGTAAGAGCCATATCGGGAGCGAAATGACTAACTGGATCGACCGCGTGACAGAAGCTTTCGATCGATCAAAATGGCTTGCCGGTGAAACGCTGGCCGTGATCGAGCAGATCTCTCATTCCTGCCGTGAACTCTCCGCTTCTGTCAACATGGGTTTCCTTTACAACGCCGAACGCCGCCTCTTTTCTGTTGGATTCAATGCTTCGGAAGGGCGCCTGGACCGTGCGTATTATGACCTTCTTGCGAGTGAAGTGCGCCTGGGAAGTTTCGTCGCCATCGCACGGGGGGATATCCCTCCCATGCATTGGTTTGCCATGAGTCGTCCCTATGGCTCCATCGGCCGACGTCGGGTGCTGCTCAGTTGGGCCGGAACGATGTTCGAATACCTTATGCCTTTGCTTTTCCAGAACTCCTACGGTAATTCCTTGTTGGGCAAAGCCGCGGAAGAAGCCGTGGAGATCCAGATAGCCTATGGGAAAAAGAACGGGACGCCCTGGGGGATCTCGGAGTGCGCTTTCGGGGACCTGGATCATAATAAAACTTATCAGTATTTTGCGTTCGGGGTGCCGGAACTGGGGCTCAATCGTGCCTCTGCGGAAAAGCTCGTCGTAGCGCCTTACGCTACCTTTCTGGCTATCGAGATCGCGCCGCAAAAGGCCGTGCAGAATCTGAGACGGCTGGATGAACTGAAATTATTGAGCGATTACGGCTATTACGAAGCTCTGGATTACAGCCGTCAGCCAAACCGCGATGGTGAGCCCGGGGTGGTTGTGCGAGCTTATATGGCCCATCACCAGGGCATGAGTTTCCTGGCGCTGGGTAATTTGCTGCATGACGGCAGCCTGCGCCGCCATTTTTACTCCGACCCGCGAGTACGCACATTTGAACCATTGCTGCAGGAACGCATTCCGGACCTTCCTCCGCTGCACCACATAGCGACGCGCGAACGGATCACTTCGGTGTCGGCCATCGGGGAAGTTGAGCCTGCGGTCAGGCAGTTCGAAACACCCCACACGATAACACCCAAGACCCAATTGCTGAGCAACGGTCAATATGGACTCATGGTGACGGGGGCAGGCGGCGGCTACAGTCGCTGGGGCGGCATTGACATCACGCGCTGGAGATCGGATCCGACCCGTGATCCGTTTGGAACCTTCTGCTACATCCAGGATGTCGATTCGAAATTTTTGTGGTGCAGCGGCTATCATCCGACCGGCGGAAAGGTAGAGCGGTATGACGTCAGCTTCACATTGGACCGTGCAAGGTTCAGGCGCCTCGACAATGACATCGAGAGTGACACCGAGATCATCGTCGCGCCGGAGGACGATGTGGAGATCCGGCGTATGACGATCACAAACCGATCCTCCCGTACCCGCAGGCTGGAGCTGACGAGTTATGTCGAACTGGCTCTCGCGCCGCACAATGCTGACCGGCAGCACCCGGTGTTCAACAAAATGTTTATCCAGACCGAGGTTCTGCCAGAGCAGCATGCTCTTCTTGCCTGGCGCAGGCTCCGAAGCGGTAGCGAGCCCTCCCTCTTTGTCGCGCACCGGTTTACGCTGGAGAAGTCCTCCAATGGATCCGCCGATGAAGCCCTGCGCTTTGAAACCGACCGGAGCCGTTTTATCGGCCGAAACCGGACGCTGGCCGATCCCATGGGTGCCATGCAGGAGCCTGGCAACAGCCAGGGATTTGTCCTTGATCCCATTCTCAGCCTGCGCCGGGGCCTTACCCTGGTTCCCGGCCAGAGAGTCCAGGTTTCACTGATCCTGGCCGCCGGTCGGGACCGCGAACAGGTTATAGCCCTGTTGAACAAATACGGTGATCCTCATGCGATCGACCGGGCAATGGATTTTGTCTGGGCCTCGGCACTTCTTGAACTGCGCCTGCTGCGCATCCAGCCCGACGACGCACGCCTTTTCCAGCAGCTGGCGGGGTACTTGATCTATCCCGATCCCTTCCTTCGTTCAAGTGCGGAACGCATTGCCGAAAACCATAAGGGGCAGGCTGGATTATGGACATACGGCATATCAGGAGACTTGCCCGTGGCTCTGGTTTCCATCAGTGAATCACAGGATCTGGGCCTGATACAAAAAATGCTTCAAGCTCACAATTATTGGCGTCTGCACGGACTTGTGGTCGACCTGGTTATCCTGAACGATGAGGCTATCGGCTATTTGCAGCCGCTGAGAGAAGAACTTGAACATCTCATCCGGTCGAATTCGGCCAATACGGGGGTAGACCGCCCCGGTGGAGTTTATCTGCGCAGCACGGAAATGATCCCGGCGGAAGATCTTACGCTGTTGCAGGCCGTGGCAAATGTGGTGATGGTAGCTGCATACGGTTCCCTGCCCAAACAATTGGGAACGCTGGTAAGAAATGGACCCGATTCGTCTAAACCCGTGGTCAGAAAACGTCACCCCCGGGACATCTCGGCGGCGCTGCCCTTCATGGATCTTCTATTCTTTAACAGTCTGGGTGGTTTCACTCCTGATGGGCGCGAATACCCGATATACCTCGGCCCAGGCATAAACACACCCGCGCCCTGGGTCAACGTCATCTCGAATCAGACCTTCGGAACGCTGATCAGCGAAACCGGGGCCGGTTTTACCTGGCAGGGTAACAGCCAGCGCAATCGCCTTACCCAATGGTCGAATGACCCGGTGATGGATCCTTCGGCCGAGACGATCTATATAAGGGATGAGGAAACAGGGGTCTACTGGACACCCACCGCATCGCCTATTCGTGAAGAAACAGCTTACAGGGCAAGGCATGGGGCAGGTTACACCGTATTCGAGCACAACAGTCACGGCATAGAACAGGAACTGACCGTCTTCGTCCCCTTGAACGAGCAGGGGGGAGATCCAGTCAAGCTGCAGCGGCTGGTCTTACGAAACGACACCGGCAGATCGCGAAAGTTGTCGCTGACATATTTCGTTGAATGGACGCTTGGCGAGGATCGCGAGTCTTCCCGGATGCATATCGTGACAAGCTGGGATAATGAGGTCAAGGCAATGATCGCTCGAAATCGTTACAACCCGGACTACAGCGACTGGGTAGCCTTCGCGGCAATGAGCCTGCTCCCCGCGTCTTACACTGGCGACCGCAAGGACTTCCTGGGCCGGAACCGATCGTTGCGCGATCCGGAGGGTATGGGGTACACCGACCTTTCACGTCGAACAGGAGCCGCACTGGATCCGTGCGCCGCGTTGCGGGTCAATATCGATCTTGATCCGGGCGAACGGAGGGAGATCACCTTCATGCTGGGCCAGGCGTCATCGCCCTCGCGGGCCCACGACATAATTGCTGCTTATCGGGATGATCTGGCGCTGGAGACAGCGCTCAAACAAGCCCGGACCTGGTGGGACGATCTGCTCGGAACGATCCAGGTCCGTTCTCCTGAGCCTGCCGTGGACCTCATGTTAAACCGCTGGCTGCTCTATCAGAACCTGAGCTGCCGGATCTGGGGGCGCTCCGGCTTTTATCAGTCCGGCGGCGCCTTTGGTTTCCGTGATCAGCTGCAGGACGTTATGGCAGTGCTCTATGCAGATCCCCTTTTGGCGCGAGATCACATCCTGCTTGCGGCAAGCCGTCAGTTCAAGGAGGGCGACGTACAGCACTGGTGGCATCCTCCGGGAGGAGGAGGCATCCGCTCGCGGATCTCCGATGATCTTCTGTGGCTTCCATTTGTTGTCGCGCAATACCTGCGGATCACCGCCGATGCAGGTATCTTGAATGAAATTGTCCCCTTCCTGGACGCACCCGTATTGAATGACGATCAGAGCGAGATATTCCAACTGCCGGGAGTTTCTCTCGAAAGTGGAACGCTCTTCGAACACTGCAGGCGAGCGTTGACCCATAGCCAGAATTTTGGAGTTCATGGTCTACCCTTGATGGGGGGCGGAGACTGGAACGATGGAATGAACCTGGTTGGGGCGAGGGGCAGGGGGGAGAGCGTATGGCTTGCGTGGTTCATGGTGGCTGTCATGCAGGAAATGGAAGAGATGTCAGGCCTGATGGACCAGCCCGAACTGGCCCGGTCATATAACCAGGACCGGCGAACGCTGATAGGGAATATTGAAAAATTTGCCTGGGATGGGGATTGGTATCTGCGGGCTACTTTTGACGACGGAACGCCTCTTGGTTCCGCGACGAATACCGAAGCGCGGATCGATTCCATGCCGCAATCCTGGGCCTGGCTCAGTGGTGCCGCGGCTGATCCGGCCCGTGCCGAAAAAGCCCTGGATTCGGCCTGGAGCCATCTTGTGCGCAAGGATGAAGGGCTGGTCCTGCTCTTCGAACCCCCATTTGACAGATCGGAACCATCTCCCGGGTATATCAGGGGCTATCCTCCCGGCGTCAGGGAAAATGGCGGCCAGTATACCCACGCCGCCATCTGGCTGGCCATGGCCTTTGCGCATCGCGGAGATGGAACACGAGCGGCTGAGATCCTGCGGATGCTCAACCCGATCGAACACGCGCACGAACCGGGATCTGTCTGGCGCTATGGGGTCGAACCCTACGCGGTGGCCGCCGATGTCTACCGCCTGCCTGGGCGGATCGGCCAGGGCGGCTGGTCCTGGTATACAGGTTCGGCTGCGTGGATGTACCGGGCCTGGGTGGAGGAGATCCTGGGCCTGAAGTTGCGTGGAGAAACCATGCAGATCACCCCGGTCATCCCCGCCTGGTGGGATGGGTTTCAGGTAAGCTATCGTCATGGAGAAGCGTTGTACGAGATCCAGGTCGAAAACCCGGAACATTGCGAGCATGGCGTCGCCTGGGTCGAGGTGGACGGTCGACGCATGGAGGATGGGGTGGTACGGCTTGGCCGTGATCCGGTAAAACACCGGGTCTTAGTCCGCATGGGCAAATAGCCCGCAAAGATAACAGAGAAAGATCCGTTTCTGTAATGTCCAACATTGCTGAAGGCTTTGAACGGGGAACCAATAAGGAATTTATCCATTTCCTCTTTATCTCGAAAGCATCCGCTGGGGAGACAAGGTCCCAGCTATATGTTGCATTGGACCAAGGTTACATTACAAATGAACAATTCGATGAACTAAAAAGCCTTGTCCTTGAGGTAAGCCGTATTACATCCAAACTTGTTTCCTACCTGGCAAAATCCGGCATGAAGGGGACAAATAGATAATTACATGGAGGTTTTTCTTTGAACTTTGAACTTGAAAACTTTGAACTCGAGGCCTCCGGCCTCGACCCCCAAACACAGGCATTCTATTCCGCCAACGCCTCCGCATTGGCAGAACAATACCGCTCCGCCGCCGGAGGCATCGAGACCTGGTTCAGCGTCGCTTTTCCAGAGGGCTGCCGTGTTCTGGATATCGGCTGTGCCGCGGGCAGGGACGTATCGATCCTGCTGCAGGGCGGATGGGATGCTTTCGGCGTCGACCCATGCCCCGAACTCATCAACCAAGGCCTCCGCTTCGACCCATCCCTGGATGGCCGTCTCTTCACAGATGCTCTTCCAGCCCTTTCCACCATCCCCGACAGTTCCTTCGACGGCGTCCTATGCTCGGCCGTACTCATGCATTTGTCCGAAGAGATACTCTTCGATGCTGCCTTCGGTCTGCGCCGTGTCCTGGAACCCGGCGGCAGGCTGTTAGTTTCCCTGCCGGTTGATCACAATGCCGAACCCCTCACCGGCCGCGACGAAAAGGACCGCTTCCACAACGGCCTCTCGCCCGAAAGGCTGGAACTTCTCCTTTCACGCCTCGGCTTCACCATCATCGGCAGGGGAGAGAATTCCGATGCCCTCGGAAGGGCGGAGAAGAAGTGGGTGGTGGGGCTTTTTGTCTTAGAGTCAAAATGAAAACTACAGGACTGAAAATATTCGGGAAGAATGCTGTATTATATATAGGTTAGATCAAGAGATGAAAAGAAGGGCTTTCTTCCTGCCTTCCAATATTTTTCAACTAATATAAATACAGTTCATTAGCATTATTCTGAAAAAGAATGGCAGACAATTTAAAATTCTTTTCTTGAAGGGGCCAAATTAATGGAACGCTATTTCTATAGAAACACTATCCAGGGTTTTATACAAGACACCCCTAGAGAGATACTCGGAGATCTTGCAAAAAACAACCCCTTCTCGCTAGTCACAAATCAAAGAGATGCCTGGTCGGTTCAAATAAGCATTCTGAAGGAGTCTCTAGAATCTTTTCAGGGCGATCTTTTTTTTGAATACTCAATCCCGAGAATGGGAAGACGTGTGGATGTAGTTGCCATCATAGGTTCTGTGATATTTGTTCTGGAATTCAAGGTGGGCAGCACAAAGTATGAAGTTGCAGATATTGATCAGGTTTGGGATTACGCCTTAGATCTAAAGAACTTCCATGAAGGAAGCCATCATCATTACGTAGCTCCAATTCTTATTGCAACCGAAGCGGAAGATGTCCTTTTTACCGTTGCTACAACTCCCCACAACGACAGAAGCCTTTTCCCCATCAGATGTAATAAGCACCTTCTTGCAGATGTGATTAGTGCGGTCCTTGGTTTTGTCGATGACACCGATTCAGTTGATCCATCCCTTTGGGTTTCCAGTAGATATCGACCCACACCAACAATTATTGAAGCTGCAACAGCACTTTACAGCAATCACACGGTCAAAGACATTACTCGAAGAGAAGCCGGAGATGTAAATCTAGGGAAAACAACAGATACCATTGCTGAAATCATTCAACTATCCCGAGAGCAATCACTCAAAACCATCTGTTTCGTTACAGGTGTACCTGGGGCGGGAAAAACTCTAGTGGGCCTAGATATTGCTACCAAACATTTTGATAAAGATAACGAACTCTACAGTGTTTTCCTCTCTGGGAACGGGCCTTTGGTGGCTGTGCTAAGGGAAGCCCTTGTAAGAAATAAAGTAATGCAGGAAAAGGAAAGAGGCAAAAGGCTTACCAAGAAAGAAGCTTCCAGTGAGGTTAAGATGTTCATTCAGAACGTTCATAACTTCCGCGATGACTGCCTGATAGACGAGAACCGCCCACCTATAGAACATGTCGCGCTATTTGACGAGGCTCAGCGTGCCTGGAACAAAGAACAAACAGCAAACTTTATGCGAAGGAAAAAGAAAATCCCCGATTTTGATGTCTCTGAGCCGGAATTTTTGATCTCTTGTCTTGATAGGCATCAGGAATGGGCTGTAATTGTTTGCCTTGTCGGTGGTGGCCAAGAGATCAACACAGGAGAAGCCGGGATTAGTGAATGGATAAGAGTTCTTCAAGAATCCTTCCCGCATTGGAACGTACTTATTTCAAACCAACTCACAGACAGCGAATATGGAGCCACAGAACTTTTAAGAACCCTGAAAACGCGGTCCAACATCAAATACATAGAAGAATTGCATCTCTCGGTTTCGATGCGTTCATTCCGTGCCGAAAAAATTTCCTTGTTGGTCAAACAGTTGTTGGATTTGGAACCAGAAAAAGCTTTCCAAACCTTAAGTAATATCAACGGCTACCCGATAGTAATTACAAGGGACCTTTCCAAAGCCAAGAAATGGCTTAAAGAGAAAGCCAGGGGTTCCGAGCGGTATGGAATGGTTGTATCCTCTCAGGCAGAGAGACTCAAGCCCCATGCTGTTGATGTAAGAACTCCCGTTAACCCTATTGAATGGTTCTTAAATGGCAAAGAAGACGTACGTTCTTCCTATTACCTGGAGGATGTCGCGACCGAGTTTCACGTACAAGGTCTGGAATTGGATTGGGCTTGTGTGATATGGGATGCGGATTTTAGGTACAAGAAAGGTTCTTGGGTTTATAAATCATTCCGGGGGAGCAAGTGGACCAGTATCAACAAAGAAGAACGAAAAACATATTTGAAAAACGCCTACAGGGTACTACTAACAAGAGCCAGACAAGGAATGGTAATTGTTGTACCACCAGGTGATCCAGAAGATCCAACCAGAATCCCGGAATTTTACAATCCTATTTATGAATACCTTAAGAGCATTGGTTTTCAAGAAATCTAAAAACAGAAGAGAGTAAGGAGAAGTCATGAAAGAACGCAAAAAAGTAACAGCAGCGGTAATCTTCAAAGACGGAAAAATCCTTGTGGCGCAAAGGGGAGCCAAGGATAAGCTCGCCAACAAATGGGAATTCCCAGGTGGAAAGGTAGAAGACAACGAAACTCCCGAGGTTTGCCTAAAAAGAGAAATCAAAGAAGAACTGGGGCTAGACATAAAGGTGGGAGAGTACTTATGTTCTTCGTTCTTTGATTACGACCATATATCAATAGAACTTCTGGCATATTCTTGTGAGGCAACAACAGGAGAGGCCACTAACAAAGAACACCAGCAGTTGCTCTGGATAGAGCCAAAAGGCTTAAAAAACCTTGATATGGCACCGGCGGACCTGCCCATCGTAAACCATATTTGTAGGGCTTTGTAAAATATTTGATTGGATACTCAGGGAGGTCGTTTGATAAAAATGAACAGTAAGTTCAGTTATCTGTATAGGGACGCCTCTAATTACAAGCAATTTGGATATGTGGTTTTTTCTGGAGAGTTCACCGAACAGGACAAGATACTTATGTTAGGCAACCTCCACGATGGGGATTATTTTATTCCCGGAGACGTAGGTCTTCCGTCCCTCCAATCAAAATTTGGAAGCGTCAGTATTGATGATCACCCTTGGCACGAGATCAATTTTATTGGAGAGACGGAAAGATCACCATTTGAATTGACAAGGGAAGATCCAACTGATGTCCGGAGTGTGCATCAATTCGCGGAAGAATTTGCAAAAGCTAAATGGGATGAAATGAAAGCCAGCCTTAGGATGGGATTGATTTAACTTGGAGCACAATTAATTAAATTTTTAGCCGGGAATCATTGTCACCTACCTCAAGTTCTTAAACGTAAGTTTTGATTTTTCACAAAATTAAGTTATGAGATCCCCCGATTTGGATATTTCAGGGTAACACCCTTCAAATTGTCCTCGAATTTACTCCTTGTCTTTAATAACCATTTCGCCTTTCCTGCAACGGTTCAAATTATCTGCCAAGACGGAATATTTTTTCTTTGGGAAATCGTTTGTAGGAATTGCCGTTTAATGACACCTTTATATATGGCAGGTTAAAAAAACGGCCGGAAAGGAGGTGAAGTCCATGGCAGAGTACACCAATGCTTCAAGCCGGGTTTCGCTCAGGGTGCAGATCGGCACCAACGACGAGGGGCGTCCCATACTCAGGAGCCTTTCCCTGAGGGATGTTTCCGACGACGCAATAGCCGATGACGTTGCTGCCGTTTCTTCCGCCATCGGGGCACTGCTTGATTACCCGATAGTGGAGACCAGCAAGATAGATACCGACCTCGTGGCCTAGAGGTTATAAAGCCCTTTGAAAGGAGGTGAAACAATGGAGAACAAGACCCTCAGGATGGTATTTGGTACCGCCGTCGGAGACCCCTGGTCGCTGACCCTCCGGTATCCCAAGGACAGCCTTACCGCCCAGGACGTTGAGACGGCGATGCAGAGCATTATAGATGCCGACATTTTCGCTTCGGGCCTTACGGGAATTCTGGCCGCGCAGATCATCGACAGGACAGTCACCGATCTGATCGATAACGGCTAGTTTCGAATAGATAGAAAATGAGGCGGGCACCCCCGGGTGCTCGCAAAAAACAAAGGAGGTCAAATGAATGGAGGATTTCTGGGCTTCAGCCATCCAGAGCGGGTTCGCGGTGGCCGTCGCGGGCTACCTGCTCGTGAGGATGGAGAGCCGGCTGCAGGAGCTGACGAACGCGATCAGGGACCTGCAGGTAGCCATAGTCAACAGGGGAGGCATCTGAGCATGCAGCCGAACAACATTTTCGTCTCCCCCCACTTCAGGCTGACGGAGTTCCAGTGCAGGTGCTGCGGCTGCGTCAAGCTCCACCCGGAACTGCTCGTAAAACTGGAAAGGCTCCGGGACGCCTGGGGAAGCCCGTTGCTTTTGACGAGCGGGTTCAGGTGCGACAGACACAACAGGAAGGTCAACGGGGCCGAGGCAAGCCTTCATTTGCTTGGACAGGCGGCCGACGTGGTGGTCCTGGAAGAGAACCAGAGGGAATTTATGGAAGCGGCAGAAAAAGAGGGGTTTGACCAGTTCATTCCCTACGGCAAGAGGAACTTTGTCCACCTTGGAATATTCGGAAGGGATGAACGCATATCCCTCCCCGTGAACCAGCATAAATGGGAAATGGCGGTACCTGTTCATGCCGGAGCGGCGGCATGAGGAAGTAATGAAGGCGTTCAAACCCCTTGTTGAAGCTACGGCCAGGCGTTACGAAGGGAAAGGCGCGCTGTACGAGGACCTGGTCCAGGAGGGGTACCTTGCATTGCTGGAACTCCACCCCAGGTGCAGCAACAGGACTTACCTGGCCAAGTACCTGAAGGACCGGCTTCCCGCGAGGGTGAGGAGCGCCGCCAGGAGGGACTGGAGGTACAACGGGAAGAACGAGGAGCTTGATCCTGAAAAATCCGAAGGCGCCTGTAATCATGAGTTCCCATGGATGTTATGGGTTGCCGAGGGGCTGCTGAACGAAAGGGATTGCGATATAGCCTGCATGGTGGGGTCCGGCTACACCCAGAAGGAGATAGCCGAGCGCCTGGGTCTCAGTCAGCAGGCAGTAAGCTGCCGGATCGCCCGTATAAGGGAGATCATGGAAAAAGAAATGGGGAATAACAGCAGGAACAGAAGTTAACGGGTTTTCTGCTTCAAACATACAGGTTTGATAATTTCATAAGGGCACAAAGCACAGGGGAGGCCGAAAGGCCTCCCCTGTGCTTTGTCCGGGCAAAACAAAAAACTGGTTAAGCGATATAATGCTAATAGATCAGACGACACATTCTGTCTCCTGGAGGGGCGGTTTGTGATGGTATATTTTAGTCGTAGGGGGGGAGGGAAATGAAAAAACTTTCTTTCAGGGCCGTTTCCCTGGTTGCCGTCTTTCTCTGCCTGGTTTTACTGTCACCCGTTGCCGCCATGGCCGGCCAAAAGATCTACTGGCATTTCACCATCAAGGCATTTGTCGACCTGCCGGATACGAACGGCGTTGAATGGGCCTGGGTGACGATGGTCGAATTCGACAAGCCCAAGGCTTTCCCGGCAGAGGCCGAAGTTGCCCGGGAGCACGGAGGAAAGCTCGAAGGCACGGTTTTTGCCTTTGTGCAGGGGGCTGCGTGGCGTTCCGCCCACCGGTACGAACGGGATGTCACCTGCAACGGGCTGCCGTCAAAGAGCGAGACCTTCTGGGAGGAAAGCGAGAGCGACAGCGTATACGCCATGGGCCAGCTGATCGAGACGAACCCGGTCTATTCGTTCAGGTTCGGATTCACAAACAGGAGGATCCTCCTCCCCGATGGGACCTGGGTAGAACCAGGAAGCCAGGCAAATGTCTTTGTCGGGGCGATCAATATCGAGGGTGGGGTGCATGAGGAGACAAAGGGAAATTTCTACGTGCAGGTCGTCAACTACCGGGACAATCTCAAGCATTACCGTCGCTGCGGAAAGGCCTGGGCGGAGCAATACCTGACCGCTTTCAGGAGTTTCCATATAGTTTTAGAGAGGCCGGCAGTCGGCGAGTACGTTTTCGGCCAGACCCTTGATGGCCCTACATCGAGAAAGCACTTCGTTTACCGGGTAGATCGCTCCACCTCACCGGAGCACCCTTTCTGGCAACAGCAGACTATGTAACTGACGGCCCTGAGGAAGCAGAATTGCCTGTGGTTATTGCTGTGGAGGGCGACGGGGGAGCTGGAAGAAATGGATGCCCCTCTTTACTCCTGCACGGAAATTGATGAGGTTTGAGGAAAAACTATCAAGAAGGATAATTTGTCAGCGATCCAGGTTATGCGCTCCGGCGGTGTGGTTTAATGCCAAAATCCATTGCGTCAAGGACGGAAAGAAGTGTTTTTAAAGTGGGGTTGCCCTTCCCGCTCAGTGATTTGTAAAGTTGTTCTCTGGACAATCCGGCCTTTTCAGCTATCTCTGTCATGCCCTTAGATCTGGCTGCAAGGCCAAGTGCTTTGGCAATATGGCCTGCGTCATTTGTAGCGAAGGCATCTTCCAGAAAAACCCTCAAGGCCTCTGCGTCGTCAATGTGTTCAAGGAAATCGTATTCAAACAGTTTTTCTTTCATTGTAAATCCTCCTCCAGTTGCCCGGCGATCTCTATTGCTCTCTGAACATCAATTTTTTGTGTGGACTTATTGCCACCGCAAAGCAGGATCACAATTTGCGCTCCATGTTGTTTAAAACAGATCCTGTAACCTGGTCCGTAAAGGATCCTCAACTCACTTATGCCGTTGCCTACCGGGTATACGTCTCCCAACAATCCGTTTGCAACCCGGAACAACCGGGCGGCAATGATCTGTCTGGTTTTCCTGTCCTTCAGTGATCTTTCCCAATGAAGGCAGGTTTCTGTCTGGACAATTCTGTACATACAGGTATTGTAGTTTATAAACTACGAGAAGTAAAGTCATTCCAGGATCTGTTTGTTCCTTGATGGGTGGTGAGACCTTGGAATGCGGTGACAAACATTACCACCTGTAGGAGATCCTCCGGGAGTGCGGGGAACTCTACCGCCGGGAGATAGACATCTTTGCCGGGATCGACGGAAAGAAGATCCCCGCAACCTCAATGAACGATGACTGGTTCCATGCCGACAGACTCAAGGAAAAGGCCGACCAGGGCGACGAGGAGGCGAAGAGGGAGCTTGAAGAAATGGATGCCCCTCTTTACTCCTGGACGGAGATCGACGAGGCCTGAAGACTTGTTTGTTTTTAAATCTCTGTATTCATGCTATGCGCTGGAAGTACTACAGCCAGGGCAGCGCGAAGCCTACCAAGGTTCAATAATCCTGAAACAATTCAGGCTGGACCATCTTCTTATGGATAATAGACTAAGCAGATTGTAACCAACAATATGCAATAATATGTATAAAAGTTGGTTGCTTTATAGCCGAATGGCGTTGAGCTTGTTAACCAACAAAAGGCCATGTATAATATGTTTGTTGGTTAGCATTTTGGGGAGGGGAGTCTGATGCCTGATCATCCCGCAAGACCAGAGAAGAAGGAGAGCATTGTACGTGGGATCCTGCGGGAAGAATTTGACCGGTCGCAGCAGATGGAGATCCTCTACCTGAAAGAACTGCAGTCCCTGCCGAAGGGATCTCTCCAGATAAAGGTTATCCGGGGACGAAAATATCACTATCGTTGTTTCCGCGATGAAGGGAAGGTGAAGAGTGTTTTTGTTCCAAAGGACAAAGTTGAAAAAATTAGCGAAGCTATCCGTATGCGCCGGGAGATCGAGTCCAGCCTTAAACGTCTCAGTCAAGACCGGGCTTTGGTGCGGAAGGTATTAAAATGAGTCCAGTTTCGGAATCTCAAAAGGAATCTTTCCGCTTGGCTCTGGAAGCCCTGAAAGAGACGGGACTCCTCCCCCACGTTCTGGTGATCGGAAGCTGGGCGGAGTATCTTTACCAGGAATCCGACCCGGGGAGAGGTTTCGTGAAACATCTTCAGACGCGGGATCTGGACATCTTTCTTGAAAACCTCAGAAAACCTGATAATCCTACGGGAATAGTCGAGGCTCTTAAGCAACGAGGGTTTCTTCTGCATATCGATCGGGTTACTGAAGTGGGCAAATTCTATAAAGAAGATCTCCTCGAGATCCAGTTTCTGGTCCGAGCTCTGGGGTCGGCTATTGAGACATCTCACGAGGTGCCAGCGCTTTCGATCCGGGTAGAAGGTCTTCGGGATCTGGACATATTATCAATGAAACCCGTTACCGTGGAGTGGGAAGATCTTTCCATTCGAATTCCCTCGCCTGAGGCTTTTGTTCTTCAGAAGCTTGTGATCCAGGATCACCGCCAGCCGTGGAAGCGGGAGAAGGACATAGAAGCGGTACGGATGGTTCTTTCCAGCCTTGTGAGAACAGCGCCCTTTAATATGCATTTCAAGCTTCTCTCGGAGAGCCGTAAGAAGCGTATCATTGCCAACGCCAAACGATCAGGGATCATACTGCCTCTACCGAATCAAGAGTGATGTGCGAACGATCCTGGAGTAAAAGAATCGCTTAGCTTTTTTAACCGTATTCCTTTTGGATCTTCTCCGTTATAGAGACACTGGATCGTTTTTTGCAAGCAGGGATTCCCCACTCAGCCCTCTTGTGATTATTGCCGATAATATGGAAAACAAACCCCCTTTCATTCCCACAAAACAATTGACAAAACCTGCTGAGAAGGTTCTACGATCCGCACCATGAGATATTTGCCGGTCTCGTAAGCAAGTGCTTGCAGGAACAAGGAAGGTGCCTGATCCTGGACACCCATTCTTTCCCGTCGAGACCCTTACACTACGAGAGAGTGTCGGATCCTGACAGGCCTGATATTTGCCCGGGAAGCGACCCTTTCCACACTTCAGGAGTGATGCTTTCAAGGGCGGTTGGACTTTTCGGGAAGGCTTTTGAAAACGTCAAAGTCAATTCTCCATTCTCCGGCGCCATCGTTCCATTGCCCTTCTACATTAAGGATCAAAGGGTTTCTTCCCTGATGATCGAGATCAACAGGCGGCTTCTGATGGATGAGAACACGGGAGAAAAGCTCCCGCGAATCGATATGGTTTTTCAAAAGACAGGAGAGATCCTGGAGAAGGTCATCGATCATTGGGCATGTTCAATTTAAAGGAAGCCGAAATCTGGCTTCCCTGAGGCTCAGGTCTGGAATCCTTACAAGATCAGGCGTACCGCTTCGGGTCGCGACCGGGAGAGTTCAACCCGAGGACAAGGCACAGGGCCTTTTCCGACTCTTGCATCTGTTGATCATTTATCCTGCCGAGACGCCTGATGAGCCGATCTTTGGAGATCGTAAGTATCTGTTCGCATTTGCACCATGATCTCTCCGAAAGGCCATTCGACTCTTTCGGTATCAACGGGACATGAAAAGGGACATCTTTCCCTTTCGTGCTTATCGCCGCAACGATGACGTTGGGGTACCTGGGGTTCCGGTTCGCCGCATCGGTCTGCACGACCAGCGCCGGTCGCATGCCCGACTGCTCCGAGCCTCGTGAGGGACTCCAGTCCACAAGCCATATGTCCCCCCGGACAGGACCGTTATCGTTCATCATCAAGCACTTCCTTTTGTGCCTGATGGGCGAAGGTGACATCCGCCCCTGAGGCAACCCTTCCGAAAGCCTCGTAGAGAGCCTGTTGCTCCTGAGATTCGAGCATAGCCGTGAGGCTTTCGATAAAGAGTTCGTTCATGCTTACCTTCCGATCTTTCGCAGTCTTCTTGCACTTGTCGTGCAACTCATCGGGCATTCTCACTGTCACAGAACGGTTCATGGTTGGAAGTCTCCTTATGGTAGCAATATTAACATGCAAAATATTATAACATAGGTGCTATCACTAAATGATGTCAGGCTGGCACTTTCCGGAAGAGTCGGGTCTAAACAATGTTTTTTGCTAAAGAACAAGATAATTACAGGGCTTTTGGATCATTGTTGCCACAATAAATGCAGTTTCTAAGTGTATCCGTGTTGGGTTAGATACCTCTATTGCCTGGGAAGGAGGGGCCTGTTTTTTGAGTGAATTCGTCATCGGCAAGAGCAAAAAATGTGGAACTCGGGGACAATCATTACCAACTATGGGAGATCGTCAGGGTGGGGGAGAAGCTCTACCGCCGGTAGATGCCGGGATCTTTACCGGGATCGATGGAAAGAAGATACCCGCCACCGAACTGGACGATGACTGGATGCGTGACGGCAGGCCCAAGCAAAAGGCCGACCAGGGGGATGAGGAGGCGAAGAGGGAGCTGGAAGAAATGGATAGCCCCCGTGACCTTTGTTCAAGTTCTTGCAGCAGTCCAGTTTCTGGTTTTCAGTGCCAGGCAAACAATTACAGTAACCTCACCTGTTCTTTGATGCACTGTGGACGATCGTCCGGCGGTAAAGTATTAATATCTTTTCTGTGATATTTTCCAAAGAAAATTTTTCAGCAAATAACCTGCTGTTTTCAGACAATGCAGACAGCTGTTTCCTGTCCGAAAGTAGACATATGATTGCTTCCGCCCAGTTGTCGGTGCTTTCTGCCACCTTGTATCCATTGAACCCGTCCTTTACTACATCGTAGACTCCACTGCCCCGCACGGCTACTACGGGGCAGCCGCCGGCCATAGCTTCCAGTAACACAATTCCCTGGGTTTCGGATGTCGAGCTGAAGACAAAAAGATCGGCTGCCAGATAATGCCGAACAACTTCAAGTGGTGTGACATTGCCGGTAAAGACGAGATGATCCTGCAAGCCAAGTTTTTTTGCCTTCTCTTCAAGTCGTGTTTTCTCCGGTCCGTCTCCCACCAACAGGCATTTAAACGGGGCATGGGATCGCTCTTTGACTTTGGCAAGTCCGGCAATGAGAAAATCAAGATTCTTTTCTTGAGCCATTCGCGAAACGCTGATCAGAAGGCTTTCACCTGGGCTGGCATATTGATCCCGCAGCGATTGAACTTCCTTTGGAGACCATTGTTTATAATCCTCGAGGCTGATCCCGGTAGGAATTGTTTCTATAAGGGCACTGACACCAAGGTTCCGCAAGTATTCCTCCGTGGATGCTGTTGGAGTGATTATGGCATCGCAGTTGTTGGCAAAGCGCTTGATCATGTAATGAGCAACAATGTTTTTCAGAGCCGTACCCGGGAGCGGGAAGTAATGTGTATAGTGTTCCAGGCGGGTGTGGTAGGTCAGGATCACCGGTATTCCCCCTTTTCTGGCGAGCCGCATGCCTTTTCCCCCTAGCCAGAAAGGATGATGTACATGCACCAGATCGCAGTCAAACGATCTGAATTCCATCTCGATCTTCCGAGAAAAAATGTTGGCCACGGGAAAGCGCTCCTTCCGGGTATGGAAGAGGGCAGGGCACCTGACGATACTGACGTCATCAGGATCCGTCCATGATTGCTGATAGTCCGGGGCGAAGATCTTCACCGCCGAGCCCAACTGGAGGAGCCCCCTGTGTAGTCGGTCGACGGAGAGGGAAACACCGCCGATGAAGGGAAGGTAGTTGTTGGTGAACATGGCCACGCGAAGGGGTTTTTGCGGGATCATTTGTTCATCGAAGTTGAAATCCCGGTAAAGATTTTCCTGACGGAGAATCTGTAAGTACAGCCTGACCGCTATCAGACCCACGATGCACAGGATAAGCAGGGAGTTAAAAAGATTCATATAGAAAAACGAATGCAGAAAAAGTTTAAGGATCTCCAGTTTTTCTTGAAACAGACCCAACCTGGCTGCAGCTGATACGTTTTGATAAACTATCTGACCTGCTTTAACATCGATCTTCAAAAACTGGTAAGGTCGACTCCGTTCAAGCAGCAAGCCGCCGCCATCGCCGGAAATAATGTATCGGACGCCTTGGGATACTGTTTCATGGTATGTGGGATATCCGGCGGAAAATACAGCGCTCACCCCATGTTCCGAAAATAAACGCTGCAAATCCCGACTCAGGTTTTCTTCAATGACATAATGGGTTTTATTCGGGGCATAACCAGGCAAAGGAAAGATGGAATGGTTTAAAAACACGAACCGGTACGGGTAATTACCGGCATTTGTGAGTTCCTGCTTCAACCAGCGGATCTGCCATTCCCATGAAGTTAACCCCGTGGAATCGAGGAAAATAAAATAGGCGTTTTCGAGATGAAAAGAGAAGAAATAGGGACCGAAATGTCGGTAAAACCTTCCTGCCCCGAAATCTTCTGTCTCGTTATGACCGACGGTCAACAAGTAGGGGATGCCCAGTTTCCCGAGGCCACGGCACAACAGGCGGTATCTGCCTTCCGCTCCGTCGTAAACTGCATTCCCGACTGATATCATAAAATCGGCTTCATTGTCTTGAATTAGTGGTGCTATGCGTTTTTCAAAAATTCGCATGGAGTTCCTGATATTACCTATAACCGCGAAACTGTAACTGGTTTTGCCGTTAAGCTCCGCTTCGATCAGGTATAAATTTTCGGTGTTAAGTGCCTGATAGTCGGTTTCATAGACAACAAGATAGATCTTGTAGCTAATAAGAACCGTTATTAACAATAGAATGGATATCAGATACAGCTTTAAATTTTTTTTGTGATTCATGGGCGCTCCGTCTTGTTGACGTTGATAATTTCTCTGTAAATATTAATACGGTCACTATTCCGGTATGAATGGCAAAAAAAACAACAGGACAGGGCAAACAAATTAATCTCCTGTTGTTTGCACCAGTCGGGCGAACAAAAGCCCACATCCGTCTTCGATAACACCTGCCGCTTCAGATGTTGGGGCAAAGCACATGAACAATGTCGCCGTTACCTGGAACGGCGTAACGGAGAAACCCATTATCTGGTTGGTACTCAGTAAGGGTGAAAAAAGTAATTTCTTCATGAGTTATTGCTTCCGCAGGCCAAGTTCCGGGCTTCTTCGCCCAGTGTTGTTATTGCTTCGGAAAAACGGTCAGCCCACTCTAGGGTCTGCTCTTTGCTAATCCTGGCAGGAACCTTTACGGGTTTGCCAAATGCAAGGCAAACAGTCGCAAAAGGTAGCGGGATCTCCATCCTGTCCCACCTTTTGTTCAATACAGCTGTCCGGCTGCTGCCTATAGAAACAGGCAATAGGTCAAATTCAAATGCTGTTGCCATCCATATCACGCCGGGTTTAACTCGGTTCCGGGGACCCAACGGCCCATCAACTGCAATTCCGCCCATTCGAGCTTTGTGCAGCAATTCGCTCAGGTGTCTTATGGATCCGCTTCCTGGCCGGTCTGATATTTGGGTGCTTTGGAAGCCGAAGTTTTTGCATAATTCAGCGATAACGCTTCCCCTCTTTGACTGACTGCTAATCACGCACGCCTCTAAACCCTCCAAAAGGGAAAATATCGGTACGTACTTGCCGTGCCAGAAGCAAATCAGGAAATTGTTTCTCATGTTGTAACATTGATCCAGATGTTCACGGCCTTTGAAGCGGACCTTCCAGGTCAGACGCAGCAAACGCAAAATCAAGGATAGTAAGAAACCTTCCAATCTGATCGACAAACAGCATTTCTCCATGGCAGCCACATCCAATCCTGTTAGCATCACCGACAACGATAATGGGTGGCATTATTTTCATTATTCTCAATATTAATATACTATCATGATTAAAGAGGACTTTATATGATCAGACCTCAATAATGCTTTTTTGCTTAGCAAAGCCGCAATTACGGGGCTTTTGGATCTTTACCGTCTCAAAGATCGTATTGTTTAACTGGATTCGGGTTTGGTTCGATCCCTTCATTTCCTGGAAAGGTGTTGCCCTTTGTTTAGCGAAGTCGTCATCGGGAAAAAAGAGGAGACCCTGGAATCCGGTGGCAAACATTTACCTCTTTGGGAGATCGAGGGCAAAATCATCCCCCACCGACCTGAACGATGACTGGCTTCGTGACGGCAGGCTACGGAAAAGGGCGACGTTGCGGAATACCGTCGCCCCTGGATGCTAAACGGGATGGATCGTTTCTGGAACTAAACGCTCTTCAAATCTGAAAGCACCTAGAGGGGTCTACGTATTTGACTAAATGAGTTTTTCTAAGGTTTTCAGGGAATATTTGCAGGGGGGAAAAGGCTTCGGCTGGAAGGATTTCCAGGCATCTGCCTCCGAAGGGGATTGACCAGGATCAGGGAGCGCTTTCCTCAAGGTAGGTTTTCGGGGCAACTCGGCCAGGGTTTCGGAGAAACTCGGCCACAATGAGAAAGCCAGAGGGACCTCCTATTCTGCAAACACGGAACCTTAAAGGTGTCAGGAACCTTAAAGGTGTCAGACCTACACAATTGACAAAAGGCGGGTTTTCGGTCCAGAATGGGGGGAAATGAATCTCGCCAATCCGGAGGTTTGAAGATGGGCAGACCTTTGAGGATCGAATACCCGGGAGCTTTTTATCATGTCACGTCGAGAGGGAACGAGCAGAAGGATATTTTCAAAAGCGAGGCAGACAGCGAGAAGTTCCTGGCTTACCTGGAGTCGGCGACAGAAAGATACGGGGCTGTTTTTCACGCCTACTGCCTTATGAGCAACCACTACCACCTGATGATCGAAACCCCCGGTGGCAACCTTTCAAGGATCATGAAGCACATCAACAACTCCTACACGAACTACTTCAACATCAAGAGGAAAAGGGCAGGGCATCTACTGCAGGGGCGCTACAAGGCTATCCTGATCGAGGCCGACACCTATGCCGCCGAGCTCTCCCGCTACATCCACCTGAACCCGGTGAGGGCGAAGATGGTCTCATCGCCTGAAGAGTACAAGTGGAGCAGCTGCAGCCGATACCTTGAAGGTACAGAGCCGTCCTGGCTTTCGACAAACCTTGTCCTTGGTTATTTCGACAGCGGCAGTCAAGATGGAGTCCGCCGAAGAAGATACAGGGATTACCTGTTCGAGGCCATAGGGAAAAAGAGCGCTGACCCTCTTGCGGGTTCTGTAGCCTCGACGATCCTCGGGAGCGATGATTTTGTCAGGGAGATCAGGGAGAAATACCTGGAAGGAAGGGCTTCCGACAGGGATATACCCGCATTGCGCGAGTTGACCAGAAGGCCGGATATCATGATGATAAAGGAAGCGGTGGAGGAAGCGTTTCCCGGTAACGGCAGGCTTGCGAGATCGGCAGGAATATATCATTGCCATCGTTTCAGCGGGGCGAAGCTGAAAGATATCGGGGACCTTTACGCGGAATCGGGGGTGACTCAGGCCAGTCGAAGGCTTGAGGTGATGATGGAAAGGGATTCATCGGCTGACCTGAGATTGCTGAAGATGATCAGTGGGTTCCGGGAGGGTTTTTGATATGGATCTGGCGAAACTTACCGAAAAGGGAATCCTCGAAGTTGCCGGAGAGAGTATCTTCGGGCGAGGAAAAGCCTATTACGCTCATGGATATGTTCACGAAACTTTCCGTAAAGGTATGGAGATCCGGGCTTTTTGCGAGGGTTCGCGTCCCGCCCCCTACAGGGTTCGGGCGATTCTTGGCGAAGAGGGTATCGAAAGCGCTACGTGTAACTGCCCCATGGACGGGTTTTGCAAGCATATTGTTGCTATGCTTCTCAAATTTGTTAATGAACCTGACGTTTTTCTCGAGATCCCCCCACTTGAAGATCTCCTTTCCTCTCTGGACAGGGGCGAGATGCTCTCTTTGATCTCCACAATGGTCGAATGTGAACCCCGCCTTTCCACTCTCGTAACGAGAGCGGTAGCTGCAGCCGGGGAATCTTCCGATCTTGGCGAATTGAGGCAGGAGATAAGGGAGGCGATCCAGGTAGAAGAGTCGTACGAGATCTTTTCCAGGCTGGAGGATATCCTGGTTCTGGCTCGCAAACTCGCAAAAAACAGGAATTGGCATGGTGCAGGGGCAATATTTAATGAGGTTTTGCGGGAGATAGCATCCATATACGAAGAGGATCTTCTCGCTCTTGATGATGATGGGGATATTTCCTCTGTTGCCTCCGATTGTGTAAAGGGGTTGGAAGAGTGCCTGCAGGAAGGGGAAATTGCACCGGACGCAAGGTGGTGCTGGTTTGAGACGCTTCTTGATGCATTGCTCGTAGATATCAATGCGGGTGGCGTCTCCTTCGCCGAAGAAGGTTTTGATGTGCTGATGGATTTTGCAGGAGAAGATGACTGGCTTTCGCTGGAAGAGGCTGTTCTTGATCTGATACCCGGGTCTGGAGGCTGGAAAAGAGAGAGGTTGCTGAATCTTCTTACGGCGTGGAGGGACAAGTGGGAGAGAACAGAGGAAACCAGCCAAATTATCCGCGATAATGGATCAACAACGCAAAGGGCCTTGCTCCTTGTTAAAGAAGGCAGGTACGGAGAGTCTTTGTCGTTGGCAAGGGACCTTCTCGCCGATAACGATCCTGGAGCAATTCTGGAACTGGCGGAGGCTCTGGTTGAGGCAAAGGCTGGGGAGCATGCTGTCGAACTTCTTCTACCCTATGCTAGCCTGGAAAAACAACACCCCCGCAGGTGTTTCTGCTATCTGCAGTGGCTTGCGGAGTATTTCAGAAAAAGTGAAGATTACCCAAAGGCCCTGCAATGGCAGCGGAAGGTGTTTTTCGAGGCGCCTTCTGTAGAAATGTATTCGGTGCTGCAACAACTTGGCACAAAAATGAAAGTCTGGGAAGAAATTCGGCAGGAGATCCTGGTTTTTCTGGAGAGAGAGGATCAATCCAGGCTTCTTATCGAAATAGCCCTTTACGAAGAGGATGTGCAGAGGGCCATAAACCTGTTGCCCCGATCGACAGACTGGTATGGTTATCGCCTCAGGCTTGATGTTGCAAGGGCAGCAGAGGACAAGTTCCCACTGGAAGCCATTAAAATTTACCAGAAGGAAACAGAGACTGCCATCGCTTTTAAGGAGCGTTCGTCCTATAAAAAAGCTGCCTTCTATCTGTTGCGGGTTGCAAAATTGTATGAAAAACTGGAATGTGTAGAGGAATGGGAGGAATACCTGGCCTCACTTAAAAAAAGATATATTCATTTTCCTGCTCTCCAGGATGAATTAAAGAAAGCCGGGGTTACAGGGTAATGCAGTGAGTTCGAGAACCGCAAGAGGAGAGGTGACAGCGGGTGTCTTCGAATATCAAACATGAATGGGCCTTTAGCCCCCGTTTCAGGAGAGGATCCTTCGGGTGGCGAAGCCAGCCTGCTATTACACGCATCAAGGAGGCTGTTTCGGAGATCAAAAAAGCTGCTTCCAGAGACCCGAAACTTGGTGGAGAGGGGGCTGTTGTTTTTCTGGAAAAGGTTTCCGGCGCACTTCAGAATATCGACAGCTCTTCGGGTGCTATAGGCAGTGCCGTAAACTGGGCTATAGAATCGCTGGTTCCGTTCATAACAAAGGCCCCTGCTGATGATCCTCTTCGGGAGAAATGGCTGGAACGGTTGTGGAGTGCTGTGGAAGCGGACGATATTCCCTATATTGAATCCCTTGCCGATTATTGGGGTGAGCTCTGCGCAACCCCTGAGTGTGCCTCCCGCTGGGCGGACCGCTTCATCGAAATTGTCAGAATGGTCTGGGGACCTGGAAGGAAATTGTCAGGTTATTTTAAAGGAATCCCTGCCTGTTTGAGTTCGCTTTTCAAGGCCGGAAGGCACGATGAAATACTTGATCTTCTCAAGCAAGCCCCTTACAGTTCGTGGGACCAGAGGGTTTGGGGAGTTAAAGCTCTTCTTGCAACCGGGAAGAGGAGCGAAGCTCTCAGTTTCGCCGAGGAGTCAAGGGGATTGAATCAACCGGATTATCTGATCAGCGAGGCTTGCGAGGATATACTGCTGGCGAGCGGTATGGCGGAAGAGGCCTATTATCGCTACGCGTTTGCGGCAAATTCGAAAACAACCTATCTTGCGACTTTCAGGGCAATTGTCAAAAAATATCCCCACAAAGAACCCGCAGCGATATTGAATGATCTTGTTGCGGATTCACCTGGAGGTGAAGGCAAGTGGTTTGCTGCGGCCAAATCGGCCGGTTTGTATGACGAAGCTATCAGTCTCGCGAATCGGTCTCCATGTGATCCCGGGACCCTTATGCGCGCGGCCAGGGACATGTGCGAAAAACGGCCATTATTTGCAAAAGATGCCGGGATCGCGGCTTTGCGCTGGCTTGCGGCTGGTTATGGTTATGAAATTACCGCCTATGATGTGGAGGAGGCTTTCGATCACACGGTAAAAGCGGCTGAAAATGCAGGATGTCTGCAGAAAACCATTGAGATGATCAGAAAAATAGCGGCCCCGGAAAGTTCCTGTGGTAATTCTGTTTCAGGCATTTTGATGAGAAAACTGGAAAGGATAGAAACCAGAGCTGTCCAAAAGAGAACCTTAAGGTGCCAGACCTGCCCAATTGATTAAACAGGTTTTTTGGGTTTTTTCTTCAAGAACAGCGGGTTGTAAAAGGATGCCAAATGGCGAGTCAAAGAATTGGATCCGCTTCCAGATCACATTGCAAGGAACTACATTGGAACTATATTGGAACTATAGGGGTCAGGCCTACACTTTTGACTAAATGGTGAAGATGGGGGAAAATCACAGGCAGTACTTTCCCGTACAGGAGGGATCCCCCATTGGCCAGGCCGTTGAGGATCGAGTACCCTGGGGCTTTGTATCATGTGACATCGCGAGGCAATGATAAGAAGGACATCTTCAGGAGCATAAAGGACAGGGAGAAGTTCCTTTCCTACCTGTCATCGGCCTGGGAGAGACATGGCGCAGTATTTCACGCTTACTGCCTTATGAGCAATCACTTCCACCTCATGTTGGAGACTCCCCTCGGGAACCTCTCGCGGATCATGAAGCACATCAACGGATCCTACACCACCTATTTCAACGTCAAACACAAAAGGGCGGGGCATCTACTGCAGGGCCGCTACAAGGCGATCCTGGTCCAGGCCGATACCTACGCCGCAGAGCTTTCCCGCTACATCCACCTGAACCCGGTAAGGGCGAAGATGGTCCAATCCCCGGAAGAATACCAATGGAGCAGCTGTTGTCGATACCTTGAAGGCACAGAGCCATCCTGGCTTTCGACAAGCCTTGTCCTCGGGTATTTCGGCAAGGAAGTTGAAGATCGCCGAAAGAACTACAGGGATTATCTGTTCGAGGCTATCGGGAAAGAAAGCCCGGACCCCCTTGCAGGTTCAGTGGCCTCGACGATCCTGGGCAACGATGACTTCGTCAGGGACATCAGGGAGAAGTACCTGGATGGTAAGGAAAAAGACAGGGAGTTGCCGGCTCTGAGGGATCTGACCAGAGGTCCAGACATAGCAGAGATAAAGGCGGCTTCAGAGGAAACCTTCCCGAAGAACGCGAGATTGGCCAGGATAGCCGGGATCTATCTCTGCTGGCGGTTCAGCGGCGCGAAGCTGAAAGAGATCGGGAAACTCTACGGGATATCCGAATCGGGGGTAACCCGTTCCTGCGGCAGGTTTGAGAGCAGGTTGGAAAAGGACAGGCATCTGGAAGAAGAGCTCCTGCAGGTGGTGGAAGATCTTAAATAGTCAAAAGCGTAGGTTTGACCCCTATGGGAGTTGTTTATCCATAGGCAGATGTTGAAGAAATATCTTCTGCTCCTTCCCTTTAATGGGCGCATGGGTATCAGCCCTACGCATTTAACAAAACAGTTCAAATTACCACTTTTCGTTCATGATTCCCTTGCGTTTGACCTTGTATTCTTCTTCGGTTATAAGGCTGTCCTTTTTCAAACTTTCGAGTTTGCGCAGTTTTGTCTCAAAGTCGGCGGGGACATCCTGATCCGGGGCCACGTCGTACTCGATCACTCCGAGTGATGTTGCTGCAGCAGGGCTATCGGGGGAGGATCGGGACCACGACCTGTAGTTCCGGACATTGTAGAAGATCCCCAGGCCGCACGCGGTGACCCAGATCAAGCCGAACATGGCGATCAGCACATTCATTCCGGTTTCACTGTTGTTCTCCAGGAGTGAGGAAGAAACGAGGGTTACCCCGAAGAGCAGTAAAAGGGCATTCACGATGGCCCCCGCCAGAGATGCAAAGGGCGAAGGTCTTATCGTTGCCGTGCGTTTTTTATCTTCCATCTTTTTTAGGCCGCCTTTCAATATTACTTGTCCCCTGAAAAGATAACGTAAAACATCCTCCAGCGGAGCATTTGCTTCCGACTCCAGAACTTCTTCCCTGGAGATATGCGATGTCAGGGTGCGAGGGCGCTTCTGATGACCGTGAATACCAGGATCATTACGACGAGAAGGATCGTCATTCCCCAACGGATGATCCATCGGGGTTTTCGGTTTATAAGCCTGTCGAGTTCAGACCGGTACATGTCTCCCCTCACCGTCAGCCCCCCGATCCGATCTGGTTGCCTACCAGGTTATAGTATGCTCCCTTTCTTGCGATCAATTCATCATGCCTGCCTGTTTCGACGATGGTACCCTTTTCGAGAACTATGATCCTGTCTGCGTTCCTTACGGTGCTCAGCCTGTGGGCTACAACGACAAAGGTCTTTCCTGAGAAGAACCGTCGGAGGTTTTCCATAATGACAGATTCGTTCCGTGTGTCGAGAGAGTTCGTCGCTTCGTCGAAGAACACGTATCCCGGATCTTTATATACCGCCCTGGCAATGAGGATGCGCTGTTTCTGTCCTTGGCTCAGGCCGTGCCCGTCAAGGCCGATCATCGTGCGGTACTTCAGAGGCAGCGACTGGATGAAATCGTCAATATTCGCTGCTTTTGCGGCCTCCAGAACCCTGTAATCATCGACGGCCTCATCAGTCAAAGCGATGTTGTCCGCGATGGTGTCGGAAAATATGTAGCCGTCCTGCATAACTATTCCGCACTTGGCCCTCCATGCCTTGAGAGACAGGCGGGTCATCGGCAAATCGCCCACCTTAATATTCCCGCCTGCGGGCCTGTACATCCCCAGGAGAAGTTTCAGCAGGGTAGTCTTTCCGCTTCCGCTTGTTCCGACAAGGGCCGTCGTCCTGCCGTAGGGGATGTCTATGGACACGTCTTTGAGAACCATTTCCGAACTGGTTCCCCCATACCGGAACGAGACACCGTCGAGAATGATGTCGGCATTTTCAGGGACGGTTTCCTCTTTTGCGTCGTCTTCATCCTCTTCGTTCGGAAGGGTGTGGATGTCTTCGATCCTTTCGAAGCTGATCCTGGCATCCTGGGTTTCACCGATGAAACGGAGAAGCTGGTCGACCGGTCCGCGAAGCTGCCCCAGTATGAACTGTATTGCCAGCATCGTCCCGAGGGTGATGCTGCCGCCAATTACCGAGACCGCGGCGAGATAGGTGATCAGGATATATTGCGTCTCCTGCAGAAGGGTGCACCCGAACTGCTGCTTCTGGACCAGGGCCATGCCCCTTAGTCCAATGTCGTAGAGGGTTTCCTGAATGCCGATCCAGTCCGCGGTCTTTCTTCGTTCACACCGGTTGAGCCGGATCTCCTGCATGCCCATTATCAGCTGGATCACGGTATTCTGGCTTTTGCCCATGTGCCGGAATTTAAGGAAGTCGATCTCTCTTCTTTTCGAGAGGAACATCTGGATCCACAGGAAATACAGGAGCGTTCCCGCCAGAAATATCAGGAATATGGGTATGCTGTACACAGCCAGGACGGCTCCGAAAACGGTGATATTCATGACGGTGAACAGCAGGCCGAGCACCGAGTGTGTGATGAAGGATTCCACTCGCTGGTGGTCGTTTAGTCGCTGCAGCGTATCCCCGATCCTTTTTGTGTCGAAGTATCCGAGGGGAAGTTTCGTGAGCTTCAGCAGAAAATCATGAACAAGGGTAATGTTTATCGGGGTACTGATGTAGTAAAGGATCCACTCCCGCAGGAAATACGCGCACCCGCGACCGAGTATCAGGACGAACTGCCCCAGAAGGATCAATTTCAGAAGTCCGACGTCCCGTTCCCCGATGCCCCGATCCACGATCATCCTTGTCAGGAACGGCAGAACCATCTGGATGGCGCTGCCCAGGAGCATTGCCAGTCCGATCTGGAAGAGAAGCTGCAGGTGGGGCCGCAGGTAGGAGGCCAGGTAAAGAAGTCCTTTTCTGGGCTCCTCCAATCCCTGGAGGGACAGGAACTTTTCCGTGGGCTCAAGCAGGAGGATGTGCCCTTCAGTGCCTGTACCTGCCCAGTGAGCGAGGAAATCTTCTTCAGTCAGGACAGCCTTCCCGTAGGCGGGGTCCGCTATATGGATGTGTCCGTCCTTAACCTTGTAAACGACTACGAAGTGGTCCCGGTCCCAATGGACGATGCAGGGAAGGCTTGCCTCGGAAGAAAGAAATTCCAGGGAGGCCAGAACGCACCTGCCCTTCAGCCCGATGGTCTCCGCAGCCTCGTAAAGATCCAGGAATGAAGACCCTTCCCGGGTTACCGAGCATTTATCCCTCAGGAAGGAAAGGGAATAGGATCTTCCATGGAACCTTGCGATCATGCGAAGGCACGTGGGGCCGCAATCCATAGCCTCGTTCTGCTTGTAGAACGGGAAGTCATTTCTGAAATTCATTTTTGTCGATGACCCCTATGAAGTGTTTCGGGTCGTTAAGGTAGTCGGTGATCTTTTGCAGCAGGTCCGGATGTTCCTCCGAAAGGTGAAAGTAGCATGCAAAACGGAACTCAGTTGCCAGGCGGAAAAAGTCGCATTCCCTGCGTGTGGGGTTGATGAAACCGTCGGGGCTCATCCTGGCGGCCGCGCATATCTTGCAGAAATGGATCGCCCAGCAGTTTTTGCACTCCATGTTGTTGATGGACGAATTGTATTTTTCGTTCAGGTCCACCAGCTTTTCCATATCCAGCCCGGAGGCGCAATTGCCTATAGGCATATTTCCGTCGGACTTATGGCAGATCAGGAGATCGCCGTTTGCCGCAACCATAAGGTTGTCGAAACCCATCGGGCAGGTTACGGAAATATCCAGCGAGCTTTTACCGGAGGGTTGGTCGACGTTGAGTCTGTTAAACCCGAAAAGCCCGGAAAAAAGTTCCATATTGATATCCTGCTTTTCCGATTCCTCCCTTGCACGGTCCCTGAAATGTTGCAGGCTGTCCTGGAAGGACCCCTCGTAGTTTTTGATGGCCGTTTCCACGTCGGGTACGAAGATGCCGGTATATTGGGCCGGGAAATGTTCGCACCGGAAAGCCCCGAGAGAGCTGTTGAATTCGGCGCATTTTTTTTGATCGTGCCTGTTCGTATAGACCCCGAAGAGGGAAACATGTTTGTTGAAATACTCTTCGTCGAAGTCCTTTATTTTCAGCAGGTTGGAGTATGCCAGATCAAAGGTGCCCCGACCGTTCTCGAATACCCTGCATTTGTCGTGTTCTTCAGCAGGTCCGTCGAGGCTGGCATAAAGCCCGACCTGGTTGTCGACCAGGAAGCGGAGTATTTCTTCATTCATTATCGACAGGTTGGTGTTAGCTGTGAAATGCAGGGCGTCGTTATCTATGGAATATTCGCTCCAGGGGAGAGCCTTGAAGTATTCGGCAGTCTTTTTTATGAGACCGAAATTCAGGAACGGTTCGCCGCCGTACCACGAAAGGCCGGGAGGTACGACATGCAGCAGCAGTTTCTTTTTCTCTTCGGACAACCCGGCAAAAAACGAAGTGTATTTCCCGAAGTAGTACCGGATCCCCATAAACGCGTTTTCCTCGCTCAGGTCGGTCGAATAATGGCCTCCGGATGCGGCAGCTATCGTCCTTTTGCAGTATGTGCATCGGAAATTGCAGTTCTCCGTGACTTCCAGGCAGAACTTCCTCAGCAGGATATTCTCGTCGTAATAATTCAGCTGGTCCTTGATCCTGTCCCGGTCGACAGGCGATATCTCTTCAAGGGGGCCCTTGATGAAGACGCCGTTTCTGATCATCTCCATGAATTTAAGGCGAAGGTCCCTGCTGTTTTCAGGGCTTGGGGAAGGGAAATTAATGTCTGCTGTATCACCATTTTCTTCGCTTTCCAGAACATCCAGGAGTACCGCAAGTTCTTCATCGGACAGGATGAAGGCAAAATGGGGTTTTGCGTCGTAGATGACATTCTTGCCGTCCTGTTTAAAAAGTTTGACCAGAGGGTATTCTTTTTCAAAATAGCTGATCGCGGTATCGCTTAACATTTAGTATGCCTCTCAGCATCAGGATCGGATCATATTCAGGACGGCCAATTTATTCAGGATCCTCCGGCAAGGTAAAAAACTGCCTCCCGGCGCTCACGGGGAAATTCTGAAAGCACCAGGAGGTATTGAGTTTTTTATATTTACCCGACCGCTCAGCTGGCATAGGTGCTCAGCATATTCGAATCCCTGGTGGAAGTCATAGTGTCATCGGTCACAGTGTCGATAGCGCAAGTACAGTCGCAGCTGCAGTCGCATGTTTTACCGCCCTTGATAGCTTTAGCGGCCTCGAAATCGATATCCTCGACCCTTTTCAGTCTATTCATTGCCTAACCTCCTTTCATTCAATATTCTAGAATCAAGTTTCCGGCAGTTCACACGAAATGTCAATGAAAATCAAGTGGTTCCTGCCATCTGTTCTATTGAGCAAGAAGACTTAGTGTGATCATGCAATTCCCCTGACTCAAGATACCAGTCGGGCTCGAGGGCTGTTTGGACCCTTTCAGGCGTATAATTCGCAATATTGGCCCCGAAGTTTACCCGAAGAGTTGCCTGAGGAGGCTTGTATCGATGTCCAGTGTGTTGAGGATATTCGTTCTGCTGGGTTTGGGGATAAGATCTCCTCTTTTGAGGTGAAAACCTCCAGTCAAGTTAAATAATGAGCTCTGAAGAACAAGGGCAGAGATGGGCTTTTTTAACAGTGGTCCATAAATAACGGGAGAGGGGAACCAGCAACGGGAGAAAAGGATCTTCCCGGGGGTGACCCTCTCCCCTGTTATTTTGGTTCATGCCTGAATTGCTCCCTTTGACACAATCCCCATTAAGGCTGAAACAGTTTGAAAAATGAATGGCCAGGATCCGCAACGTTTTAGTCAGGGTATTTTCCGTTCCCATTCCACGTGCTTTACGGGAACTGATAACCGGTGTGGAAGCGAAAAGTCTACTCGTATGTTGTGAGTGGTTCTGAGTACTGGCTGTTGCGGCTTTCGGACGGTATGATAAGAATGCATGCTTTTGTTTGAAACAAGGTCATCTCCCAAAACAGGAAGGAACGAAGATGAAGAAAGATAAGATAATTGTCATGGTAAAAGATGCCGAGATCCTGCTGGCCCCTTTCTGTACATGCGGGGGACTGGTCCTTCACGGGATCTCGCATTTGAGAAGGGTGGCGATCCTGTCGGGGAGGCTGGCAAATGCCGTGGGTGAGGACGTGGAGTCGGCAATCGTGATGGGGTTCCTTCACGACTGCGCCAGGAGGAACGATAAAAACGATATTGACCACGCCCGTGATTCGGAAGTCCTGGCCCGTGGATTGATAGAAAGGTTCTACTCCCATCTTGATGTGGACCGTATTTGCGAAGCGATCGCCGGTCACGCCGACGGAGAGGTAACCTCAGATCCCTTCACGGGATGTCTGTGGGACGCGGACCGGCTGGAATTGAAACGCATCGGCAGGACCATAGACCTGGACCTGCTTTCCACGAAGGTTGCCAAACGGCTGGCCCGGAGAAGACAACAGGGAGTAAATCTCAAAGAACAGGCCCCGCAAGTCCGGGAGCCTGAAGGCCTTTTTCTTGTGCCCCGACCCGGGGAAGGGGTGTGATCACGATCCTTTCCGTAACCTGCGAGAGTTGCCAGGACATAGGGAAAAGGAAAGAGCAGCAGGACGCCTTCGGGTTTTCAGACAAAGGACCCGGGACCCTTGCCGTCTTGTGTGACGGGATGGGAGGAATGCCCCTGGGCAGGGAGTCTTCAGTGCTGGCCGTCAGGTCTTTTATCGAGGCCTGTGAGGACAGGCGTTCTGACGAAAGTTTGGAAAAGGCTTTGATCAGGTCCGCTTTTGCCGCCAACGAGGCCGTGCTCGGGATGGCCGCCAGGTCAGGCCTCCGGGGAAGTGCGGGTACGACCCTTGTAGCCGCAGTTGTGGAAAAGGACTGCCTTTCCTGGATATCTGTCGGCGACAGCAGGGTATACCTTTTCCGGGAAGGGCTGTTGAAACCCCTTAGCAGGGACCATAACGTAGCGACCCGACTCCAGATGATGGTCGAGAAAGGCGAATTAAACCCTGAAGACGTGATCTCCCCCGCGATGCAGGATGCCCTGACCAGTTTCATCGGCATCGATATCCTCGAAGAATACGACACCTCAGCGGTACCTCTATCTTTGAAGAACGGGGATGTGATCCTCCTCTGCACCGATGGCCTTTACAACTTCATGCCTGAACGGGAGGTCACGGAAATACTTGAGCACGATCCCTCGAAACCCTGGAGGGGCAACCTTGCGGAGATGATAGTGGGCCGCGTAATGGACAAAAAGCATCCCTTCCAGGACAACGTCACGGTCATGCTGATGAGGATAAAAGAGGATAAATAACAGGATTCAGCAGGAATCCTTTTTATCTTCCCTGATCTGGCCGGCAAAGAAATCGGAGATCATCCCCGCGAAGGTGTCTATACACCTGAGCCCGATCGGGACCGACATCCCCCGGGGGTCGCCCATGACGCCGTTGGGGGTGAGGTTTTGCAATCCCACCTTGAACATGTGGTCTAGTACCTCAGGCGTTACCGGGTCTGTAAACCCTGGCTCGGCAATGTTTTCATCGACCAGTTCAGGATGAAGCACCATCATGATGGAACTCTCGGCGATGTCCGCGTGTCCTCCCACCCTGTTACCCAGTCCGCTTTCCTCTTGCACGGCATTTCTCCAGGCCCTCATCATCCCGTCCAGGTCGGTAAACGCGAATACGCGGGTTCCGGGCATCACGGCTTCACGGAGACGGTCCAGCATCCCTGCTATCGGGGCAAAATTGCCGCCGTGGGAAGGGATGATGCAAATGTTTTTGAAGCCGTGCCTGGACAGGCTTGAGCAATAGTCGAGTGCCAGGGCTTCCAGCGTTTCGGCGCGGATCGAAATGGTGCCTGGGAAGGTCATGTGATGTTCCGAACAGCCCACCCTTATTGATGGGGCTACAAGGGCTTTCCCCAGCCTTCGGGCAACTTCCAGGGCCATGCGCTCACCGTGTTCGGCGTCGACAAAGAGGGGCAGGTGAAGGCCGTGCTGCTCCGTAGCACCGCAGGAAAAGACTGCCGTCCCGTATCCGTCTTCAATGGCTTTCCCGACCTGGGGCCAGGTCATTCTTTCAAGGATGATCTCTTCAGGCATTATTGTTTCCTCCGTTAACGGGATTTGTCATCCATTGCAGATGGATCAGTTCTTCCTGGCGATGAGGCCGATGGTGCTGAAGTATTGCCCGTTCTCGGCTTTCATCATTTCGATGTCTTCCCTGGCGTAGGGGTTATCGCATTCAAGCCATTCATCCCATGCCTGTTTATGACATGTGTGGGAGAAGCATTCCTCTATGGTGATATTTGAAGAACGTCCCCAAAGCTGTGTCCACCATTCGGCGGAGTACATGTTCATTTCTCCTCCCAGTTCCTTTTCCCACTTGTCCCAGAAGGGTTTAAGCACATCAGGTACGCCGTCGGTGAAGTCCCTGATAAGGCCGGGGATCGAAACCGCTATAGTCCCGCCACTTTTAAGCAGGGGGACGAGATGGGCGTCGAGATAGTCAGGGTCGTTCCCGAAGTACTGGTAGGAGTCAATGCTTACGACCGCGTCGAAGTAGTTTTGGGCGAAGGGCAGTGCCCATGCGTCGGCGTGTATGGGGATGATCTTCTCTTCGAGGCCCAGGCCCTGGAAGCGGTTGTAGTTCTCCGTTGCTTCTATCCAGAGGTCGGTGGCAAAGACCTGGACGCAGAACTCCTTTGCCAGGAATATGGAGGTAAGACCCTTTCCGCAGCCAAGGTCGAGGACCCGCATGCCCGGCTTCAGGGACACCTTTTGCAAAATTTCAGCAGCGATCCTGACGCAGTTGGGCCCCATCATATTTTCCATGAGGAAGTCCCTTCTGAAGTCCGTTCTTTTTCCGAATCTCATGATATGTACTTCGCCCCCTTGTTATCATTCGCTATTATATCCTTTCGCTCTTCCCGCATTGAACCTGTTAACGCATATAATTGTAAACACCAATTCACATAACTACAGGAGGCAATGATGGCAAAACAAGACAATAAACTGAACGTCGCGATAATACAGGAAACGCCGGTTTTCCTGAACCTAAAGGCCAGCGTGGAGAAAGCCTGCAGCCTGACCCGTAAAGCAGCCAGGGATGGCGCCAGGGTAGTGGCCTTTCCCGAGACATGGCTCCCGGGCTATCCGGTCTGGATAGATTCCGCTCCCCGGGCGGCTATCTGGGGTGACGACACTGCCAGGGGGCTTTACCGCAGGCTCGTTGAGAACTCCCTTGTCATACCGGGGGAAGAATTCGGATCTCTTGTAAATGCCGCCACCGAGTCCGGCGTCCACATGGTCATGGGGGCTCATGAGCTTATCGGGAGCACCATCTACAACACCATGCTTTTCATCTCCCCCGACGGCTCCTGCAAGACCCACAGGAAGCTTACCCCCACTTACACAGAGCGCCTGGTCTGGGGGATGGGCGATGGGAGCACCCTTGTTTCGGTCGATGCCGATTTCGGGGTGCTGGGAGGGCTTATCTGCTGGGAGCACTGGCTGCCGCTGGCCCGGGCGGCCATGCATGCGAAGAGGGAAGTGGTTCACGTTGCCCAGTGGCCGTGGGTGAGGGACCTGCACCTGGTCGCCAGCAGGCATTACGCCTTCGAGGGGCAGTGCTTTGTTCTTGCGGCAGGGACAGTGCTTACCATCGACGACGTGCTTGAGGGTTACGGATCCCTTCCCGGGGCTACGGCCGATGGCAGGGAGATGCTTTCTTCCATGGGCAAGCCCGGGGAACTTCTTCAGAGGGGGGGGGAGCACGGTAATATCGCCTGATTCAACATGCCTTGTCGAGCCCCTTTTTGACGCCTGCGGGACGATACACGCCACGGTGGACCTGGACCTTGTGACAGAAGGGCACCTGCTTATGGATTCCGACGGTCACTACTCCAGGCCGGATGTCTTCTCCCTTACGGTCAATACCACTCCCGCCCAGGGGGTAAGGTTCGTGCCGTAACGGTTTTCAATAGTTTGGCCTCAATCTGCCCTGGCCTTCCGGGAGAGTGTAATCCCCGAAATATGAGGCGGGATCGATCCCTAGATATTTGCAAAGGTCGATAAGTTCAGACATGGTGTTGTGGTTGACAGGGATCCCCTTCTTCATCTGTTCTTCTACCGCGAGGGCCTCCTTTTCCCCGTGGGTGTAAATTCGGTTCTGCCCGTCGGCCAGGGGGGAATCGCGCAGTTCCTGCAGGTATCGGGATAAATGACTTTTGATGGTCTCCGGGTCTCCGAAGATAGCTGGATCGATGGCCATAAAACCATGGCAAACAAGGTCCCTGCTGCCGGGCATGCAGTAGTTGCTTGTTACGCCAAGGGAGAGGATGGAACTGAATATCTCGCATACCATTCCGTAACCGTAACCCTTGTGACTGCCGGTTACCTCGCTGCTCCCTCCCAGTGGCATGATCCCTCCCCCTTTTTTGCCCACTATATTCAGCAATACGTCCGCAGCGTCAGTGGAAGGTTGTCCGTCCTTGTCCAGGGCCCATCCCCCGGGAAGAGTTTTGCCCATCTTGTTGTATATTTCCAGTTTGCCCCTGGTTACAACCGTGGTTGAAGCATCAAAGAAGAAATCTATCGGTTCCGCCGGCATGGCACAGGCAATGGGGTTGCTTCCTATCATTGCAAGGCGTCCGTGGGTCGGGACCATGATGGCCTCGCTGTTTGTGCAACTGAAACCGATAAGCCCCTTGTCGCTAGCCATTTTGGCATAGTAGCCGGCAATGCCGTAGTGGTTGGAATTCCTTACGGAAACGATTCCCACGCCGTTCTGCCTTGCTTTGGAAATTGCCCTTTCCATTGCGAAATGACCAACCAGCTGACCCATTCCCTCATGACCGTCGATAACCGCTGAAACAGGGGTCTCAAAGACCATCTCCGGCCTGGCGTCAACGATGATCATGCCTCTTTCAATTCCCTTGTGATAGCGAACCATACGATTCATCCCGTGGCTCTCTATACCGAAGAGATCAGCTGTGATAAGAACGTCTGTAATTATTCCGGCCTCTTCCATGGAGAAACCGAATCTGCAGAAAACATCGAGGCAAAACCTTTTCATAAGGGGATAACTGAACCTTACATAGTCCATGGCATCCAGCCCCTTTGGTTGAATTTCGGATTATCCGATCCTGTGCTGTCTATTAGACAGACTATATGAAGTGCAACGGGAAGGTCAATACAAAGGGTTGTTCACGACTGACAATACGGCAAGGCAGGACGTATGGCCGAAGAGGCCGATTTTTTCATAAAGGGGTTTGAATTCGGGTTGTTTGGATTTATGCTTTGCATATTGAGCTTTCACCCCTGGCTGGAAAGGGGCGTTGTACTATGGAATATCGGATAAATTTCAGGGTGGGGCACTCAGAGGTGGGTGCTCACGGAAGAATGAGGGTTGTGAACGCAGTCAACCGGTTCCAGGACATTGCCGGCGAGCACGCCGACAGCCTGGGGCTGGGAGTCAGGGATCTGATCTCAAAAGGGTATACCTGGGTGCTCTACCAGATGAGGCTTACTTTCAGCAGGATAGCCGTAGCTGGAGAAGAACTCACTATCCGTACCTGGTACCGCCCGGAACGGAATCTCTACTCTTTGAGGAACTTCTCCATGGAGGACGGATGCGGCAAGAGGCTCATGTTCGCGGAATCCTCATGGGTCGTACTAGACCTGAAGAAGGGACGTCCCGTCAGGCTCAGTGCTGCTATGCCGGCGTCCTACGAAAAGAACAGGGCGGAGGATTTCTCTACGGGTTTTACAGAAGTCCCAGAACTGGACGATGCTGATACCGAGATCCTTTTCAATGTCCGCCTTCACGATCTTGACATCAACCGCCACGTCAACAACGCCCGTTACCTTGAATGGGCCCTGGAGGCGATACCCATGGAGGTGCTGGGCTCATCCAGACCTGCGGTGGTAGAAGCCCTTTTCCGAACTCCAGCCCGTTACGGGGAGGTTATCGCATCCCAGGTAAAGAAAGTGGAGGATGTCTACGGTGTCTACCTTCACAGGCTCCAGACGGGCAAGTCACGGGAGGTTTGTGCCCTGGTAAGGACAGAATGGACCGCTTTTGAGCCGTCTGAAAGTGATCCTTGAAGATCTGTGCCTTCATCAGGCGGCTGACCTGATATGGCTCAGGCTGTAACAGTTTTGCCAAGGGGAAGACAATGAGCGTTTTCGACGATCAGGCAAAGAAATATGACCAGTGGTACAAAACCAAGCTGGGAAGGCATGTTGACGAAACCGAAACAAGGTGCGCTTTCGAGCTATTGAAACCTGGGCCAGGCATGAAGGTTCTCGATGTCGGATGTGGTACGGGGAACTTCAGCATAAAGCTTGCCAGGCTTGGATGCGTTGTTACCGGTATAGACATATCAAAGGAGATGCTTTCTGTAGCCGCGGAGAAGGCCAGGATGGAGGGATTCAAGGTAGATTTTCAATCCATGGACGTAACTGCCATGAAGTTTGCCGACGAATCTTTCGATATCGTCATTTCCATGGCGGCCCTGGAATTCATGAAAGATCATTCCGACGCCATTGATGAGATGTTCAGGGTCCTGAAAAAGGGCGGGTATCTGCTTGTCGGGACCATAAACCGTCTCAGCCCCTGGGGAGAGCTCTACCTCAAAGCCGGGGAGGACAGCGGAAGTATTTTCCACCACGCCGGTTTTTTGACCATGGAGGAACTAAAAAGCTTCAGGCCGGACAAGCTTGTCTCTACATCGGAATGTCTGTTCATAGGGCCGGATGCTGATGAGAAGGATATTGACCCTGATAAGGAAAACACGCTTATGGAACCAGGAAAGGGGGGATTCCTGTGCGCGATGTGGAGAAAACGACCACCTGCCAGATGTCTTTTCTGCCCATAGCAAGCAAAGATTACAAGGAAGATATCAAAAGGGTCCTGTCTTTGATAGAAAAAAGCGGACTTGATTACCGGACAGGAGAGGTATCTACCACAGTAAAAGGGAACAGAGACCTTATATGGGTCCTGATAAAGGATATTTACGATGAGATGGACCCGGGTTGCAGATTTGTAATAGACCTTAAGATATCCAATATCTGTGGCTGCCGGTGATCCAGAGTCGGAACCAGTTCCGGGTTTTGTCAGTTTTGGAAATGTGCCGGTTTTTTATCAGAGACGGAGGCGACGTACGATGAGGGTGGAGTTTTATGTCTTTTCCGGAACGGGCAACACTCTGAAGATAGCAAGAGAGGTTGGGAAAAGGCTTTCGGAAAAAGGATGGGAGATCAACCTCCGACGAATGGAAGGGTCGACAGGGGAAGAGGCCTCTGAGAACTCCATGGTGGGGCTTGCTTTTACAACGGCTTTCTTTTCGACCTATCCGGTTGTGCTGGATTTCATATCGAAACTTCCCGAAGGCAAGGGAAGGAAGATATTTATGGTTACCACTGCCGCGGGGGCAACGGGAGGATCGGAAGGCAAATTTCGCCGGATGGTGGAGTCAAAGGGGTATGTTCCCGTGGGCTCCCTGGCCGCTATTATGCCCTCAAACTACAACAACAGAACTTTGCCCGCTGAGAAAAACAGCAAGCTGATCGAAGCAGGACTGGAGAAGGCGAGGAGTTTTGCCGACGATCTTGTTTCGGGCAAAGCCGGGTGGAGAAGGGGAATTCCGCTTTTCCCGTCCATGTGGCACTGGTTCGTGACCAGCGGGAAGGCGCTCCCGTTTTTTTACAGATTTTTCCCCATCCAGGTGGACAGGAATGTCTGCATAAGGTGCCTGCGCTGCGTAAACAACTGTCCCGCAGGGGCGTTAGTAGCGGAGGATGATGCCCCGGTAATACGCCCGAAGCTGTGCCAGAACTGCCAGCGCTGCGTCGCCTTCTGCCCGGTCCATGCTATAGGCGTGCCCGGCAAGCCCCTGGAACAGTACCATGCCATGAGTTTCGAGGAGTTCATAGGTTGAGGTTCAGGAGAAAGATCCAATACGTACACAGTTTAGACTGAAATAGTCACTACCTGTTTGTTCCGGATGTCGAGAGATGTCGTGATCTGGATTTATTTAAATTGCTTGCCTGGCTATATCCCCAGCGATTCCAGGTAGTAAGGCAGCATCTTTCTCCACCAGGGCCAGTCGTGATCGACGTCGTAGCCCCACATATCGAGCCAGCAATTGATTCCTTTTTTATCCAGAATTGAAGCGAGATTTTTTGCGTCCTCGATGGCGGGTCCCTCCCATCGGCCCTGCCCTACGGATATCACAATATTACTTTTTCTGTAGAGTTCCAGGTATCGGGGATCCTCAAGGTCGGGGAGGTAGTGGAGAGGGGAGTTGAGGTAGACGGTCTCGTCGGAATAGTCTCCGATCAGGGAGCTGAGCTGGAAGATGCCGCTCATTGAGATCATGGTGTCGAAGACGTCGGGATTTTTAAAGAAGAAATTTGCAGCATGGTAGCCTCCCATGCTTACCCCGCAGGCGATAAACTTCTGATCCGTATTACCGCAATGCCTGCGAATGAATGGAACCACTTCCCCGATAATATACCTGTCGTAATCCAGGTGGCGTTTTGCGCGGTCGGCAGGGAGGATACTCGCGTTGGCCCACGATCGTCCGTCGAAACTCCCAACTGTAAAGATCTTGATCCTGCCTTTGTCTACCCATGTTGATACAGAAGCCAGCATCCCCGTGTCTTCGAATTCATGGAAGGTGCTCCCCTGGGCGGGGAAAACAAGCATGGGCTTTCCGTACCACCCGTAGACCTTAAGTTCCATATCCTGCCCCAGGGCAGGGCTTTGCCATTTGTGATATTCGATTTCCATCTTATCGGCACCCCGCGATCTTCCGTTCCGATGTCATAAGAATATTGGTCATTCTTCACAGGCCATCATGAAATCTGTCGCTTCCTTCAGGGACTGCAATTCCCTGGACCTTAGTATGTAGTAATAATCCCCCATACCGGTAGTAAAAACACCCGGGACAGGCTCATGGTGTATCACCATGTGGCCGAAATGATCCATGACTTCCCCATGAGAGTGAAGATGCGGCCGGATGTTGCGACGTCCTACAAATGAGCAGTGCCAGTGTTTTTCAATATCGCAAGGATCATCGACGTTCCCGGTGATCATCCTGGCCCACTTGAGGTACAGGTCGGTCTCCGACGCATGGTTGTAAATGTCAAGGATCGGGCCTCCAGGAGGCCTTGCGTTAATCTCGAGGCCTACCAGTTCTTCCGTGTCCATGGTCCTGAAGAATTCAAGATGAAAAAAGCGTTCCCTGATATCGAATACCCGGATTACCTCCCTGCCTGCTTCCTCGAGGTCGGCGGGGATATTCCTCAGGGTGTGGAACATTACATCCAGTTGTTCGTTTACCTGCTCCATCATTCCCATGTTGTAACGGAGGGAGGAACAGAAAACTATGCGACCATCCCGGTCGGTCAGGCCGTCGAAGGTGAAGATAACACCGGAGATGAATTCTTCCATTAAGAAATCTCCCTCCGGTTTTGCCGAGAAGAACGACTTCAGATCATCGGCATTCCGGATCTTGAATGTGTTTGCGGCCCCGACACCGCTGTCGGGTTTGCCCACAATGGGGTAGCCGACCTTTTTTGCCCAGGCTGTTGCGTCTTTCAACGTAGACGCGATCTTCCACCTGGGGGTCCGGACACCGGCCCTTTCAAAAAAGTCTTTCATGAGCGATTTTTTTCTCATGCAGAGAAGGTCTTTTGGCTTTAGGCCGGGTATTTCATAGATCTCCCTGAGTAATGCGTCCGAATCCAGCCAGTGATCGTTGTGCGATTCGAGGCGGTCGATGGCCCCGAAACGGTCGATAAAGAAGCGCAGCGCGCCATGAAGCTTATCCTCAATGTGCATGTCGTCGACCCAGAAATACTCAGTGAGGGCCTCCCGCAGACGGGGTGTCAGTTCTTCCGATGGGGCGTCGCCGATACCCAGGACCGTGGCACCCAGGCTGTTCAGGTGGACAGAAAACAGGTCATAGTTCGGGGGAAAGTGAGGAGATAGCATGACAATATTCATGGCTTAGGCCCCTCCTTTAAATTGGTGATTCATTATAGACATGACGGCAAAGATTAGCAAGAGAGATGTTCAAAGCAGAGAGATGTTCAAAGCAGTTCAAAGCTTGCGGTTTTTGTGGGTTTTTTCACATCAAGCGGTCGATACGAAAATGCAGCAGCATTTTTATGAATGGTGCCGATCTGAGAGGGTTTGAGGAAAACCTGAAGAGGTGTGACGGACAGGAGCAATCGGAAGAACCAAAACCGGGAACCGAACCGTCAGCGATCTCCTTCAGGGCCTGGGCCATGTCGCATTCCAACGGTCCTGCCGACCGGACGGGGAGGCAGGCCAGAATGAGTGCCCTGTCCCGGAGATAGTCGATGTGCCAGTGGAAGTTCTTGCGTTTTCGAAGGTGGCGCGACATCCTTGCTGAAAGGTTCTTCATTGCTGAACCAACATAGCAGTAGTAGCCGGCGGGGAAGTCCTTCTTCTCAAGACGCCCTGCAGAGAGGCAGATCTCTTTCTCAAGTTCCAATATCAGGAGGTACCCGCCCCGGTCAGAGACGTTTTCCTCGAGGACCTTCCAGGGTATATCCAGCATTGATGCCTGTGGCTGAAGGACAAGATCGCTGTTCCATTCTATGCCGGCTACTTTCATTTCCAGTTTGTCCCTGGCTTCAAGGAACGCCCTGGCGAATTGAAGGTCCGTGTGGAAGTCGGGCAGGAAATACCGGGGGTGCCGTGAATGGACGATGATAAGCAGGCCAGGTTTGTTGTCGGCAGACCCCATTCCGGCCAGGTGTCTGATGTGCCTTGAGGCCCGTTCAGAAGGGGCATCTGGGAACATCGCGACCTTTTCCCCGAAAAGGGTGCAGGATTTTACCTCTACGGCAAAGGGGCCCTGAGGACTTTCCATGAGGAAGTCGATACGGCTGCTGCCGTAAACGACCTCGCGACGGATCACCTTTGCTTTTTCCCAACCAGGGATCAGCCCATGCCCGATAAGCCATTCCGCCGCGTCGTTCGTTCTGTGGGTGTGAAGCATGACCGGGCCGTGGTCTGTTTCGACTGCTACCACGGTGTGGTCTGTCTTGCGGTCGGTGTTGCCTTCTGATCTTTCAAGAAGGAGGTTGGACCCCGGAAGAAGGAGTTCCCAGAGACGTCCGGGGTTGGGCAGGTAAGCCTCGACCCGGTCTCCTCCCGTTTCACATACAACGCGGAAGCGGTTTGGCCGGGAGAGAAAAACACCCCTGGTCAGCCTTCCCCTGGCTGCACGGTATAAAGGGCTTCCTTGTGCGAAAGAAGACATCGTTCTCACCAAAGGACCCGAAGGCCCAGGCCCTTACTGTAGGCGTATTCCGAAAGGAGCCAGTCGCCGGCAAGGGATGCCTCCTCGGCAATGAGAAGCCATTCCTGGCGGATCTCGGGCGAATCTTCCCTGCCCGAGAGTTGTTCTGCTCTCCTTCTGAGGTCAGTATTTCCTTCGAAGAAAAAGCCGCTGTCAGTCATGGGGCAAGGATAGCATGAATCAAAACTGTCAGGATCGGGGGTTTCCCAGAGACCAAGGCATTTTCAACCCGCTAAGGCTTAACGTATTACAAGGGTTTCATGGCCATCCCCAAATACGGCTTTTCCCCGGACAACAATACTATTGTCCTGTATACGATGAGGGATGCACGGGATATACTTGGCCGGGTATCGCTTATAATGTCTCAGGGCCTATGATGGTCCCGCGTAATATCCAGTGATTACCGTTCCCCCAATGAAAAGTAACCCGGGAGAGGCGCAGATGTCTGAAGAGAAACAAGAATTCCTAAGAGGAGCCCGTAGCGGGGTTCCCCTCATAATAGGTGTAATACCCTTTGCTTTAGTCCTGGGGCTGGCTGCTCGCGAGGCAGGTCTTACAACACTCCAGGGAGTGTTTTTCTCGACAGCCATGCTGGGGGGTACAGCCCAGCTTGCAGCGGTCCAGTTATACGGGGCAGGGGCTTCCGCACTTGTGATCGTTGCTACAGCTATCATCATTAATCTCAGGTATTCCATGTATAGCCTTTCACTTTACCCGATACTGGAAGGGCGTTCTTTTGCGGAAAGACTTTTCGCCGCCTACTGCGTTTCCGACCAGTCCTACGCTATTACCATGACCGAATACGAGAGGGCCCCGGATAATCTGCTCCTTCCGGTTTTTTTCCTGGGAGCATCCCTTTCGATATTTTCTGTCTGGATCTTCAGCATCCTTATCGGTTACAAGCTTGGTACCGTTATTCCCGCGGAACTTTCCCTGGATTTCACTATACCGCTTGTTTTCATGTCTCTTCTAATTCCCCACCTGAAAGGTTGGGACCGGCAGGTCTCTGCCGTGGTGGGGGGAGTTGCAGCTGTTGTCCTGGTACCCTGCCTGCCTCTTCAGTCGGGCCTTCTTGCAGCGATAATCGCTGGTATAGGGGCTGGTATGGTTTCAAGTTTCTTCAAAAAGAAAGAAAACAGCGAGGGAGAGGAATAGATGTATTTCTACCTGGTTTTCGGGATCATCGCTGTCCTTTTTATATTCGTTAAAGGAATGTTCCTCTGTTTTATTCCGCAGAGCAAGCTGCCGCAAGTCTTCGAAAGGAGTTTCCGATACATACCTCCAGCTGTTTTGGCGGCGCTGGTGGCTCCATCGATCCTTTACACAAGAAGCTCAGGCGGTTTTGATATCTCCCCCGTAAAGATCGCTGCGGGTACTATTGCCTTTGGAGTGGCTCTCAAGACCAGGAGCATTCTTGCAACGATTGCTGCAGGAATGATTCTTCTATGGCTTTTGACATATCTTGCTGGCTAAAAACTTTGATGATCGCGCAGGTTGTTGAAATGGACTCAGGCAAAACGCTTAAACCAACAGTTCTTTCACTATCACTCCTTACTATAATGTCGACCAGTGCCGTCTCTCCCGCTCTTGGGGAGATAGGCGATTTTTTTTGTTTCGGCCGACCGGAGCCTTGTGCAGCTTGTTGCGGTAATGCATGCTATCGCAATTATCCCATCGTTGTTTTTTGTCAACGTGCTTACCAGGTTCTTCCCGAAAAAAATGTGCTGCTGTCAGGTCTTGCTATCTTTACTGTAGCGGGGGTATCCGGCGGTTTAGCCAATAACATCCATATCCTTCTGTTTACCAGGATCCTGATGGGGATGGGGCTTGGAATGGTTATACCTTTTTCTACCGCCTTGATCTCAGACTTCTTCTTCGGCGAGGGAAAAGCAACAATGATGGGGCTTTCCAGCTCCTTTAACATGCTTGGAGGAATGATCTCCCTTGTGTTGGCCGGACAACTTGCTTTTATTTCATGGAACCTTCCATTTCTGATATACGCTTTCGGCCTTCCCGTTCTTCTTCTCAACGCTTTTTCCCTCCCGGATCTGGGGAAAGATCCCGCAAGAAAGAGGGGGATCTCCTTGGACCCCCTTCCCGGAAAGACTTTCCTTCTGGCTTTTTACATGCTTCTGTTCTGCATTGTTTTCTTCATTTTGACCCCGACAATGGCGATCTTTCTAAGTTCTAACGGTCTCGGTGGTTCAAGAATGGCCGGGATATCGCTTGCTTGCGCAACGTTGGGCGGATTCGCAGCAGGTATTATCCTGCCTCGCACCAGGCAGATCATGGGCAGGTTTTTCGTTCCCGCTATGCTGGTCCTCAACGGGGCTGCTTTCATTCTGCTCTGGAGGTCATGGGCTCTTTTTATGGTTTTTGCCGGTTCCATAATGATAGGTTTAGCAAACAGATCCGTGTATCCCATTTTTTCCCTTAAGGCGACCGAGGTGACAACTCCTGTACAGTCTATCAGGGCCACTTCCCTTCTGAGTGCCATGATCTACCTTGGCCAGTTCATGGCGCCGCCATTTCAGCATCTGGTGGGCGCGGTTTTCAGAAGACCCGATATTCCTTTTCTCTACCTGTTTGTAGCGGCACTATCCATGGCTGCATCCCTTCCGATTTTTGTTCATTCTTTGGGGAAAACTGCCAGGGGGGAAAATCGACAACGGAGTTTATAAAGGTTTTTGGGGAACAAAGTGATCTTTAAGGGAGGTTGAGGGTATTGGAACAAGCCTGTTGCAAAGAGGTGAGCAACGCCGATCTGGTTGTTCTTTGGACAAGCGGGGACCGGGAAGTAGCCCTGAAGATGGTTTTCATGTACGTGTTCAATGCCAGGACCCGCGGATGGTGGGGAGATATACGCCTGATCGTCTGGGGGCCTTCGAGCAAGCTCCTTGCAGAAGACGAAGAAATCAGGGACTATATGTCAAAGATCATCGAATCGGGAATCAGGGTGGAAGCCTGCAAGGCCTGTTCCGACAGTTACGGGGTTTCCGGAGATCTGGAAGAGATAGGCATTGATGTTAAGTACATGGGAGAACCTTTTACCGAAATCCTGAAAAGTGGAATGAAGGTGTTGGCACTTTAGGAGCTTTCCTATCCTGGCGAGGGAGTGACGAGAAATGAAAGAATTCTTCGAATGGCATTATGAAACAATGGGTAAAAAGGCAGTGGAAGCTCTGAAGAAGAACCACTTCAATGCTTGCTACTGCAAGGACGGCCAGGAAGCCCTGGAGAAGATCCTGGAGCTTGTACCCCGGGAGGCAGTTATCGGGGTGGGCGGCTCCTGGACTGTGGCAGAGCTGGGTGTAGTTAAGGAGCTCGAAGCCAGGGGGCACAAGATACTCAACCACGGCAAACCTGGATTGAGCCCCGAGGAGAAGATCGAGATCCGTCGAGGGCAACTTACCAGTGACGTTTTCCTGACAGGCTCCAACGCGATCACCATGGATGGACAGCTCGTGAACGTGGACGGGTTCGGGAACAGGGTGGCGGCTATGATATTTGGCCCCGGGAAGGTGATCGTTGTGGCAGGGATCAACAAACTGGTGAGCGATGTTGAAGAAGGCCTGAAAAGGATCAGGCGGACCGCGGCGCCCGTGAACAACAAGCGTCTGAATACCGCGAATCCCTGCACCGTTACCGGTGAATGCATGGACTGCCAGGGTCCCGGAAGGATATGCAACGCCACGGTTATCCTCAACAAGAAGCCGCCCCTCACCGACATCCATGTATTCCTTGTCGGCAAAGAGATGGGGTTCTAGGATCAATGCTGGACAACAAAACATTATTCCCGGATCCTCAGGGGAGGAAACGCTGATGAAAAGCGTGAAGGTCCTTTTTGCTTTCACAATGATCCTTTTTATGGCCTTTCCCGCTCATTCTTTTGTTGAACCTGATGGTTTCGGGGGTTACCGGTGGGGGCAGAAATTTGAAGAGTTTCAATCCATGGGACCTTTGCTCGTTGATGACGAGGATAAAGACCTGGCGCTGGCTGTTGCCCTGGAGGCTCCCAGGAGCTGGAAGGATCTAGTTTTCAGGGGAAGCCCCAGCTTTATATTCAATGCAGGGCGTTTTGAAGGGGTTATTGCCCATGGAAATCCCGGACAGGCAGAGTGGGAAAAGTGGAGCAAAACCCTGGAAGAGGAATTGGGTCCTCCATCAAAAGGTTCTCCAGGGGCTTTCGATATGCAATGGGATGGGGAATACTCAGGTATAGCCATATCCTTTGACCCGCAACAGAATGCCCCTGGTCTCTTTATCTGGGTGTATCCAGAAAAAACGCCAGGTCAATGAACCCTGGTGATCCTCAGGATCCTTTCGGGCCCGAAGGCGATCCTGCCACCATTATGCACCCGGTGACCCGGGATCCTGTCGATCAGAATGCGGTCCAGGTCCAGCGTTTCGCCATTGTCCAGATAACGGGCGACCCGGTTGAAAAGGCCACCTGTCCCCTGTTAGGTGTACATCACATAAATGTAGGGTACCTCCGGGTATTCGGGGTGTTTTGCCAATCCCATAAGGCCGCCCTCCCCTGCATGGGAAACTCCCTCTATCACCTTGTAGGGCTTTTCATGGAGTTGTCCCCTTTCAACAAGACGGATGCTTCCCGCGCGTTACGTTACAAGTGCCCTGTCTTCCGCAAGAAATATCAACGCCCAGGGGATATCAAGATCATCTGCCCATGTTTCAACATTGCATTCCTGTGGGTCCGGGAGGAAAGAGTCCATCACTTTCTGTGGGGTGTCCCCTTGCACTTGTGATGCTGAAACCTGAATACAATTCAGGATCATTATTCCAGGGATGAGAATAAGAAGCAAAATGTTTTTTCAGGACTGTTTTTAAGAACATGTTCTCACCTCGCAATTCATCGTTTGATTACAAGAGTGTGGCGCTTAAGGAATTATGTCTTTAAGAATATAAGATAAAGCGGTAAAATATATACGAATCCTACAGGTACAACAATGTTGGATCAACGACTATATCCCGGACGCGGCACAGAAGAGGAGGGAAGGATCATGAAAAAAGTGGTTATTGCAATAGACGGGAGTGACGTAAGCAGGGGTGTGGTCGATTATGCCCTGCACTATGCAGAAAGGGAGAAGAATGTCGATGTGATGTTCCTCCACGTTGTCGAGTGGAGGGATTACAGGGAGATCCATGCTTACGGGGGGCAAGCACTAAGCGTTCCGCCGAATGAAGAAGAGGTGAAGAACGAATTCGACAAGTTCGTGAAGGAGCAGATCAAAAAGACAGGGATAAAAAAGCCCGGAAAGATGTCCATTAATATACTCTTTGGCAACCCCTACAACGAGATCGTGACCTTCGCCGAAAAGGTCGATGCGGACCTGATAATGATAGGTCACCGTGGTCTTGGGGACCTTGAGAGGTTCTTCCTGGGCAGCGTGGCCAGCAAGGTTGTTGCCCACTCTCCGTGCAGCGTTTATGTGCACAGGGAGAAGGGGAGTTCGAAGGGTGAAGTTTGAAGGCTGAAGTTTGAAGGCTGAAGGAAGGGAAAATCGTTACCTGGCTATCACAGGGGGCCAGGAAGACAATAAAAAAGGGAGGGAAAGATAATGCTGAACATTTCAGAACTCCTCTCTGCCGGTTTGTCCCATGAGATCAAGTTAACTGTAACCGAGGAGGAGGCTGTGGGTAATTTTTCGCCCAGGCTTGACCAGCTTCTTGCCACCTCGGCCTGTGTAAAGGCCTTTATCAGGGCGGCCATAGAGTCAACCGACAAATACCTGCCGGAAGGTCATATCACTGTAGGACAGAATATTGAGATAACCCATGAGGTCCCATCCTACATAGGAACAGTAGTCACCTTCAAGGCGACCCTTCAAGGCATTGACGGAAACAAGATCTTCTATGATCTTCTCGCATGGGATCATATGGGCACCGTGGCGACCGGTAGACACATCCGGGCAGTGGTCAATTGGGAACTTCTCATGAACGGGGCCAGGGAGCGAGCCTACATGATGGACCAGGGTTTATAGGATTTTCTGGATCAAGGTCAAAATACGGTAACAGTTTCACAAAGGGGAGTTGTGATTTGAGAATAGTAAATACGCCCCGGGCCCCGGAGCCCGCCGGGCATTATTCCCAGGCTGTTGTTCATGGAGGCCTGGTTTATGTTTCGGGTCAGTTGCCGATACATCCTGAGACGGGGGAGAAACAGCTGGGAACCATTGAGGAGCAGACTGCGCGCGTCCTTGAAAACATGGAAGCGATCCTCGAGGAAGCGGGGAGCAGCAGGGACAGGGTCCTCAAGGTAACGGTCTATGTTTCCAACATCGTGCTCTGGGAGAGGGTAAACAGGGTTTATGCAGATTTTTTCGGTGACCACAGGCCTGCCAGGGTAGTGGTTCCCACGAGGGACCTTCACTTCGGTTTCCAGATAGAGATGGATGCCGTAGCGGTTGTTGACAGTGAGGAGATCAAGTAAGGTTTTTCCAGGTCAGGGGTTGGACACAGGAAGACTCCAACAGGAAGCCCTCTGTCCGGCGACAGTCCGGTGACATTATCGCTGTCCGGCGACAATCCGGCTACACATGTATGTCAACGGACAGTGAAAATGTCACCCCTAAGGTGCGAAAACGGGACAGTGAAAATGTCACCCCCCTAAATGGGATTTTTGGGTAGAAATTCATCGGAAACGGCAAGGATCCTGTTAATAATGGATC